>ERZ795030.21-NODE-21-length-226759-cov-10.011566_pt1 | contig 226759 bp, 186 predicted proteins | sample MGYA00375122_ERZ795030 | MGnify/ENA primary metagenome ERZ795030 (study PRJEB30165, sample SAMN05720146) | activated sludge metagenome | isolation source: anaerobic digester from wastewater treatment plant | place: Japan | collected 2015-04-20 ... | reverse complement strand
CATTCTACAATCCTGCCGGCGTGGCGGAGGTAACGGGGGTGGCGTTTTCGGCGGACCACACGAAGTGGGTTGCCGATATGTCGCTGAACGGCCTGGTGGTGGCGGCGCGTGCACGGTTCGTCTCACTTGGCGTCTCGTTCCTGAACATGGATTATGGGTCTTTTGACGGCACGCGCATCGCAGACAACGCCGCCGGGTACGAATCCATCGGCGCGGTGACACCGACCGCATGGGCGCTGGGCGGTATTGCGGCAGTGAAATTCACCGACCGGTTCAATGCCGGAATTCAGACGAAGTGGCTGGTGCAGGACATCGGCGAGAGCGAGGTCTACACATTCCGCAACCCGCCGCGGTATACCGGCGAAATGACCAAGAACCGGGTGAGCACCTGGGCGATCGACCTCGGCACCCAGTATTACACCGGCCTCCGCAACCTCAGTATCAACATGACACTGCAGAATTTCGGCGGGACGCAGAAGTACGTAGAAACAACCTTCAGCCTTCCGCTCACGTACCGCGTGGGCGTGTCTGCGGAACTCATGGAGTTCGTCACCGGGGACGCGACGGGCGCGCACAAGGTGTTCCTGTCGATGGAAGGTGTCGATCGTCGAAATGTGAGCCTTGACGGGGCGATCGGCGCGGAGTACATCGGCGACATGTCCGACTTTGTTCCGGGCCTTTCGGTATCAGTGAGGGCGGGAAGAAGGCCTGCGCGGAATCAGGACGGTTGGATGAGCTTCGGCGGCGGGGTGTGCTTTCCCGTGACCGGAGTCAAAATGGGGCTGGACTATTCGTTCAACGATTACGGGCCGCATCTTTCGGTCCACCGCGTTGGGATGCGGGCTTCGCTTCGTTGAACCGATCTGACGAAGAAAGTGCGGGTGGTGTGCAGGCCGGAGAGGTGAGTGATCCGGCCTTCCGTCAGACGATGCGAATGTCCTCTTCGCGATAGTTTGTTTTTATTCCCTCCGTGCAGTTCCTGCACATAGCCAATGCTCCCCTGTCGGTCATAACGCGCCTTCTGAACGCGTTCATGAGTTCTCCGTGCCAGATGCGGCGCAGTGTTGTTTCCTCTGAAAGGTATCCAACCGCGAAGTCTCCGTGTTTGTCGAAACAACAGGGGGTAACGGTTCCATCCCAGTTCAGGACCGGTTGCACCCACAGAGTCCTGCACCGGTTCGGGATGCTTCCTCTTGCGGCTGCTTTGCTCACGACCTCTCCATTGACCGACTGGTAGCGTCGGAACCGCGGCTCCCGCGGCAAGAAGTCCTCGGCCTCTTTCCCGTCGTAGACCTGAGCAGTTTTGTACGTCACTTTGTCCGCGCCGAGAGACGCGGCGAGTTCGCGTATCTTTTCCAGCTCGTGAAGATTATGTCGAAAAAGGATGAATTGGACGTGGATAATGGGCAATTTCGATCGTAGGCGACGTTTCGTGATGGTAAGTTCTCGAATGCCGCGGATGACTTTGTCGAAATCGCCGCCGACCCGGTATCTGGTGTACGTTTCGGGCGTCGCTCCGTCGAGGCTGATGATGAGACTGTCCAGGCCGGACCGAACAATTTCCTCAGGGCTGTTGAGATAATGGCCGTTTGTGCTGGCAAGTGTGTACAGGCCGTGCTCCGAGGCGTACCGTACCATTCGGAGAAAGTCGCGGTGCAGGAATGACTCTCCCTGGTTCCACAGGAGCAGCATAAGGCTTTTTCCGGATACTTCGTCGATGGCGCGGCGGAAAAGGTCAAAGTCCATGTGACCGCGTTTTCTGCGCAGCGTTCCGTTGCCGCTGGGACAAAGGGGACAGTGGAGATTGCACACGTTCGTGGGCTCCACCATCAGAACGGGAGGCATGCCCCAGATGATCGGACGCCTGACAATTCGCGATAACCCGTAGCTTGAAAGTGCCTGCGCGGCATTCCAGAGCCTGCCCCAGCGCAACGACTTGCGAAGGAAATGAACGGGTTCGCGAATGTTCATAGGATTTGCAGGAATCCGGGTGTGAGGGGTTTTGTCACGTCACCATACGCCGTATGCAATGCCCGCGGAGATGCTCGTCCAGCTCTTGCGAGTGCGCCCCGCGTTGCCATCCGCGTTGCGTGCGATCCTGCCCATATCGCATTGCAGCACGAAATCGCGAAGCCATTCCACGCTGCAATTGACATGAATTTCCCTCGTCCGCGTGCGAGGGCCAAAAAGGAACTCTTCCGCCGGCGGGTTGTACTGATCAATTTCGCTCCCGTCACCACCTCGTCGCGCCTGAGACACCCACGCGCCGACACGCAACCAGCGCAGCGGGCGCCAGTTGATCTCTCCCCGGAGGTAATCCCCGTTGTGGCCCTGCCAGAAACCAAGTGGATACGCCGTCACCGGCTGGTTTCCCCGCACGGACCACGTGTCATACGTGTTCCAGGGGTAGCGATGCCGGTATACCCAGGGGTTTGCTCTGGTGTACTCGATGAAAAGGTCGCAGTCGGGGATGAGTCCCCAGAAATCTGCCACATGCGCTCCGTACTGCCAGGCCCACCAGTTGTGAATATTGTCCTCTTTGAAGAGCTGGTTGAGGCTCAACTCGTCTATGAACAGCGACCCGTACAGCTTCGTCCAGGGCAACCGCGACACGCTCAGATCTCCCCACATCTGCAGATTGTCGAGGTCGCCTTCGCTGTGCTGAGCTGCGCGAAAAGGTATCACAGGGATAAGATACCGGGCGGCAACCCCGCGGCCCCCGTACACGAGAGATTCGCCCGCACCGACCTCGACGCCGGGGATACCGGTGTACGCGATTCTGTGGACGACGTAGTATTTGCTCATGAACGCAGCAGTGGAAGGGGCGGCGCGGTGCCACGCGCTGGTGGTATCCGGTACGCCGCTCTGCAACGATCCGTGAAGGTACGTCAGCGAAAGCCATTCAAAGGGCCGGAACGAGAGGCGCACGGTTGGGAACGCGGGTGCTTTGTCGGACAGAACGACGTTGCCGAATTGACCTCGCCCGATCGTGAGCGGGAATACTCCGAACGACGCGGTGACAGAGCCGGAGCAATAGGAAATGAGAGCTTCAGGATCGTCATAGTAGTATGTGCGGCCTGTATCGCCGTCAACATGCGCAAATCCCGGCGTTCGATCGAACGGAGGAGGCGGTGCGCTGAATTTTCCCCATTCGGCGATATCGCGGAATGCGGCCTGGAAACCCCAGTGAGACCCCTTCCGGAGACGCCCGTTGACCTCCGCGTGTCGCCGGTACAACGTACCGGTGTCCCTCCGGGCGGTGTACGCGACGGCAATCCCGACGCGGGCGTCGATGTCGTCCTGCTCAAATGATGGCCGTGACCAGCGCTCCACACGGTCGGAGAAAACCTGAGAAGGGTCCGACGGCAGGTCCTTGAACGGATCGCCGTCCGAAATGGCGCGGGTCTCGTCCCGGTATTCCCCTGCGAAAAAGCGCAGGAGTTCCTTGTCCACTGCAGTGAGACGATTCACAGAAGAATCGGTACGGTTGATTTCAAGGAGCGCCCGTGCGATTGAAAGGCGGGTCCAGGGCTTCATCGAAAGCTCAGCGTTACTCAGGAGGCCCTTTGTCTCCACGCGGTCAAGGAATTCGTACACGGGGTCACGCGGCGTGACGAAGATGGGTGCCAGGGCCGTCGTGTTACTCTCGCGCGCGGCCCCAAGTCCCCATGAAAACGCAAGTGCCACCACGAGAAACAGCGCGTTCGCTCGCATTCCGCTTGTGTCAACAGCGAACAACCGGTTGTGACGGGTTCGGGCAATTGCGCCGTGCATTCAACACCTATCCGCGTTGCTGGCGAAACCATTCAACGGTTCGTTTCAAACCTTCTGGGAGAGGGGTCGCCGGCGACCATCCGAGGACACGGTGCGCTTTCTGCCAGTCCACCACGCTCCGCATCTGCTCACCCGGTTTGCCAGGACCATGGACCGGCTCCACGCTGGTGCCAACAGCGTCGCGGAGAAGTGCATACAGCTCATTCACATCGGTTTCGATGCCCGTTCCGACGTTGAACACGTCGCTGCTGCCGTAATCGAGTGCAGCCATGTTCGCGGCAGCAACGTCTCCCACGTACACGTAATCCCGCGTCTGTTCTCCAGTTCCATTGATTGTGGGAACCTGCCCCGAAAGAAGACGCGACGTGAATATCGCGACGACCCCGGCCTCGCCATGGGGGCTCTGTCGCGGTCCGTACACGTTCGCGTATCTGAGGATGACGTGTTCCAGCCCGTACGTGCTTTTGTAAAAATAGAGGTATTTCTCATTGGCGAGTTTGGCTATTCCGTACGGCGAAAGCGGTTGTTGCAGGTGTGTCTCGGGCGCGGGGTACGTCTCCTGTTCGCCGTAAATTGCGCCGCCTGTAGAAGCAAACACCACCTTTCGAACCTTCAATCGGACGCATTCCTCGTACAGATTGAGGCCTCCGAGGATGTTCACCGTGGCATCGAACCGCGGATCGGCCACGGACTTGCGAACGTCCATCTGGGCTGCCTCGTGGAATACCACTTCGGGGCGCTCCTCCTCCATGACCTTCCCCAGTTCGTTCGATGTCACATCGACGACGTGAAGTCGGGCAGCCGGATTGACGTTCTCCCTTCTCCCTGACGAAAGGTTATCCACGACGCTGACCGAGTGTCCCCGTTCGACGAGGCCGTCCACGATGTGAGAACCGATGAAACCGGCCCCACCGGTTACCAGTACGCGCATGATGTTCTCCACAGAATGAATACGGTGAAATGCCAAATGACCCGGGCGGGTATCCTCTTGCATTTTCGAAAGTAACGAATTGTCCGCTTGCATGCATTGGCTGGATGGTCTCTGCAGCACTTTTCTGCGCGCGGAAGTCGGAATTGGATCAAGACCCTCGTGGAAGCTTGTCCGGCACCAACATGCCGTCTTCATCGAACGCAAGCGCGAATGGCTCTTCCCCATACGTGAGAGACGCTTCGGCATGAGCATGGGGCAGGAGAGTGTCGCTGACATGCATGTGGTTCAAGCACGCGGTGTTCCGAATTCGGACGATACGCGCGGCGGCAGTGTCTCCAACTCCGGCGGAGGCCAGGGAGGCTTCGATTGCTTCTGCGTCGTTTTCACACAGGACAGGCACCATTGCTCCACGCGGGCGCGTTGCCGTAATGGCGTTCATGCGCGTTTTGCGCCACTCCACTTTGTTGACGACGCGCGTAAGTGCGAAGTCTGCAAGGCCGATGCCCGCGGCGTTCCCCTCGGTTGCCTCCGTCAAATCACGAACGAACACACGACGGGGCGCTAGCCGCTCTACTATCTCCCCGATGCGGGTATCCGCCCAGTGTTTGCGCCGAATGACGTTGGTGTCCATCCCGGACCCGCTGATATCCTTTCCCAGCTCATCCACAATCAGCAAATCGATGTTGTCAAACGGTATCGTTGCCATGTACTTCGTCGCTCTGGCCAGAAGGGCTGGCTCATCGCGCAAAAGATTGTCAGCCTGCACCGCCACAACCTCAGCGACCTGCCCGTGTGCGTTCTCAAGCACGGCAAGACCTCCGAGAACAGGCAAGCGCTCGAGCACGACTTGAGCTGCTGAAAAGACTAAGGTTTCAAACGGCATCTCCACGGCGGCTTGATGGTACCGGATGGCTCCCTGGTGCTTCCCAAGACCTATGAGGAGCATTTTTGCAAGGCCGCTCTGGTACCGACCTCCGAATTCCGTGTGGGGCTTGACCCTGTTAATGAGCAGAACGTGGTCTGCCCGTGCCGCGTTCGCGTCGATGACGACGGGGATACCTTCGGGCGTGGAACCCAGCGGGATAACCTCCATGGAGGACACCACGGGGGCGCCGGTTGTTTGTTCCGTTATTCCAAGCGTCTCCAGGACCCGCGCCTGGCCTTCCGCGGTCCCGCCGCCGTGGCTGCCCATCGCGGGTATGATGAAGGGCTGCGCGCGCAAGTCGCGAAGCGCGTGGATCACCGCCTTGACGATCCCTGCGATATGCGCAATGCCTCTGCTGCCCACTGGAACTGCGATCCGATCGCCCGGTCTGACGACGCCGGCGGCAAGAGACAGAGCCGCGGTTCTCGCGATGGACGCTGGATCGTCGATCTGTGGCTGGCGGAACGTCTGTTCAACGCACCGCATATCCGGCAATCGCACCGGAGCCCCCTACAAGGAAAGCGGCCTGACCGCGCGGAGCTGCCAGGCCGTGGGAGAACTGCAACCTTTCCAGACGTATTAATGCATCGTGGAAAGGGTATCCGATACGACGGGTGCCACCCCCTTCCACATCTCGTATATCTTCGGGCAGTCTGCTTTGATCAGCGCGTAATCCCCGGGTGGCATTATGAAAAACAATGCCCACACAAGAATGAAAATCGGGAGGAGGATCGGCACCGCGTATTTGACGACGTATCCGAAGAAACTCGGCATCTTCAGCCCATTCTGATCGCTGATTGATTTGACCATGAAATTCGGACCGTTTCCGATGTACGTCATCGCGCCGAAGAACACCGCGCCCGCAGAAATCGCCACGACGTATTTCAGTGTCTCCGGGCAGTCGATGAACATCCGAATGTGGCTCGGGTTCGTCGCGTCCATGCTGTACTTGCCGAGCGCGGCAGTCAGGAAATTGAGATACGTCGGCGTGTTGTCAAGAACTGCGCTGAGGGATCCCGTCCCGAAATAGAACAGGCCCGGCGTAAGCTGGTCGCCGTACACCTTGGCCTCGTGCGCGATCAGTTCCAGCGCCGGAACCATTGTAAGGAAGATACCGACGAACAGAAATGCCACTTCCAGAATGGGATGAAAATTGAAATCATTCCCTTCAAGGGCCTTCTTGTCGGCCGTTTTGTACGCGAGGTAACATATCCCGAACATGATGAACTCACGGATTCCCAGCGGAATTCCGTAGTGCTTGAGATCTGGAAAACCGGGGATGACGTTTGGATCAAGGAAGATGGAACCAATGATGATTGCAAGCCACACGAGGCTTTTGAGACCGGTGAACTGAATCGTTCCGCTGTGTTCCACAGACGTCGCGGCTTCTTTGCGCGCATTTATCGTGTCAATCGCGAAGAAAACAGCCAGGATCAGACCCAGCGTGACCAGCCAGATATACCAGATATGCGTGATAATCCAGAAAAACGGGATGCCGCGGAGGAAGCCCATGAAAAGAGGCGGGTCGCCGATAGGCGTGAGGGCGCCCCCCACATTACTTACGGTGAAGATGAAGAAGATGACATGGTAGGCTTTGATGCGCCCGCGGTTGAGCCTCATGAACGGGCGTATCATCAACATCGAAGCACCTGTCGTTCCTATCACATTGGCGATCACGCTTCCAATGAACAGGAAAACAACGTTGAGGAGCGGCGTGCCCTTTTTGTCAATGTCGATCAGTATGGCGCCCGAAGCAACAAAAAGGGACCCGAGAAGAGCGATGAAGGACACGTATTCGACGAATGAATGGTAGATAGAGCCGAATTTGCCGAGCACGACAACGTAAAACGCCGCCACCAGAAGGCCCAGTGCTATCGAGATGTGCGGGTAATACTTCTCCCAGAAATGGTGATAGAAAAGGGGCCCTGTCGCGATCATCCCCAGAAGGAGAACAAACGGCAGGACCGCCCACGCCGGTGGAGGAGGGCCACCTCCTTCGCTTGCGTGGGCGAATGAAGGCGTTGCAACCACGGTCAGAAAGGCCAGAAAGAAACCCAGATGACGAAGCCGGTTGCAGACCGCGCGACGCACACTTACGGCCATGAATACATCCCTCCGAGTTGTCGACATGAGAGCCGAAATAAGGGAAAGTCAGTTCACCCGCAGGATGACAGCGTACCCAGACGGGAGTTGAATTACCGGACTGATCTGTCCGGGACGAAGAGCCTTCACTGCTTGCTCAAACTCGGGTATGAGATCCCCCTCGCCGAAGAAGCCGAGGTCCCCCCCAACCTCAGAGGTCGGATCGCTCGAAAGGCGGTGTGCCAGCGCGATGAAATCCGCTCCCGCGAGAAGCTGCCGCCGATGTTGTTCCGCCTGCTCACGGGTAGGTGCCAGAATCATGCGGGCACGCATCTTGCCCGAGGCGATGCCTTCGTCGTAGTCCTGTTTCCGCTGTTGAGCCAGTGCGCGGAGCCCGTTTGGAACCTCGTCGTCAGGTGCGAGTCGTACGGCGCGGTCGAAGGCGTTGAGCGCATCCTGGTAACGGTCCATGATGACAAAAATGGAGCCGAGGCTCAACCACGCCTCGATGAGCGTGGAATCTATGCTGGTTGCCTGCTGGTACATCCTTACTGCTTCCGCGCGCTTCCCCTGATCCTGCGCGACGTCACCGAGACGAACGTAGGCCAGCGCATAAGGAAGCACGCCTCCTACCACGCTCTGATAGGCTCGAACGGCTCCTGCCGTGTCGCCGTCCGCCAACCGGAGATCTCCCAGTTGAACGACGGCTGGTGCGTACGGCGGAACCTGCGAAGCAAGTGCCTCGAGTTCGCGCACTGCTCCAGCTTTGTCTCCGCTGGCAAGAATAAGGCTGGCAAGGTCTGAGCGCAGTCTGGGTTCGCTGGGCAGAAATTCGATGGCCTTCCGCATTGTCTCGATGGCAGGCCCGTATTTTCCTTCTGCCGCAAGGCGCGCCGCGTTCAGGTAATGCGCCTGCGCGCTGTCACGCGCGGCGGCCTGTCCCTGCAGGATCGCCCGCTGCATAAGCGATTGCGCGGTGCTGATACCCGGAAGGGCGGCCAGAACAAAACCACACAACAGCCAGCGCATGTGGCGGGGGCCCGAAGCATTCATAGAGTATTCCCCGGTACGGTGCAGGCGGACGCAGATAACGCCCGCAAAATGGCCGACGGAAGCGCAAGAGACATAAAGATACGAAAAGACCGAAATGCGTGCGAAGGGGGCCTGAACGGCGGGCCGCAGCCTTGAATGCCGCTTGGATACTTCCTCAATGAAACGCTACTTTCACACACTGACATCGGCTTTCACCTCCAGAATGCGAGGTATCGATATGGTGTTCCGCTGTGGCATTGTTGGGATTGGCTCATGGTATTCCCAGGCGTTTGCGCGGGCCGTTCAGGCAACCTCCCGCCACGCAAAGCTGATCGCGGCTGCGCATCTGGGCCAGAGTTCGGAAAGCGTGAAGCGGTACACGGGGTATACCCGGGAGGGCTTCGCGGACGAGTTCGCGGTGAATCTTTACGAATCCGCACGTGAGATGATCCATCACGAAAACCTCGATGTCGTGTTTGTGTGCGCGCACGATGCGGAGAAGCGGAAGTACGCGGAACTGGCGGTTCGGGAAGGATGCCATGTGTACGTCGCCAAACCATTGTGCTTAAGCACGGTTGATGCTCAGGCCCTGCGTGAAATCGGCCGGGAAACGGGCAGAACGATCAGCACGCTCGAACCGGGCCGTTACGACGGCGCGATTCGGGAGGCGCGTACACGGGTGGTGAACGGGGAAATCGGTGAGGTTATCAGCGCGCGGTGCTGGATCCAGCACGGGCAACCGGGGAAAATGGATCTCTCTGAAAGCGTGGAAATGTCGCCGCGCTCTGGCGGGACGCTGTTCACCCTCGGCGTATACGCCGCAGGGCTCCTCAACTGGCTCCTGCGAGCGCGACCTTCACAGGCGTGGGCCGTTGGAGGGAACTTTGCGACACCGTGGTACCCTCACCCTGACCAAGTGAAGGCTACCGTAGTGTACGCAGACGGGCGGCTGGGTTCGTGCGACATCTACTTTGGAACGCCTTGCCGTGCCCCGGCATGGGAAATTGAAGCCGTCGGAACGCAGGGAATCATCCGCGTCAATCAAGACGTGTTCGAGGGAACGCTTTATGCGTCCGACTCGCGGATTGTTCCGTTCTATCGAAACCAGAACGATGTCATACTCGAGGCGATACGCAGCTTTCTCGAATCGCTGTCGGCCGGAGCCCCACCTGACCTCGACATGCCCGAGGCGATCGAAATCATACGTCTTTGTGAGGGATGGAAGCAGTCAATTGAGACGGGCGCACCGGTGCAACTGAACTGATTGGCACCACGGCGAGGAGGGAGTACTACATGCGGGCAGTCCGGATGGTGGCTCCGCGAAAAATGGAGATCGTCGAAATCGAGGTCCCGGAGATTTCGCAGGGACAGGTACTTGTGAGGCTTCTGCGGAACGCGATTTGTGGAAGTGACTTGATCACGTTTCTGGAAACTCAACCTCGGCGGTACCCGGGCGAACTTGGCAGTCCGTGCCACGAATGCGCCGGTGTGGTGGAAAAGTCGTTTCTTGACGGTTTCGAGCCTGGAGACCGGGTATTGTATTTCCCGCCGCCTGTCGAGAACGGGCTACGCGAGTATGTTGCGGCGGACGCTCACCAGCTCCTGAAATTGCCTGCGGAGGGCGATCTTTCCGAACTGGTGCTCGCGCAGTTGCTCGGAACGGTGTTGCGGACTACCCGTGAAATCGGGTCGGTGCTGGGGCAGTCAGTGGCGGTGATCGGCCAGGGGCCCGTGGGCCAGTTGTTCGACCGGATTCTCTGGAATCTCGGGGCGAAGCAGGTAATCGGTATTGACTCGGTTCCTGAACGCCTCCGGATAAGCCCGTTGATGGGTGCCACGGCGGTAGTCGATGCGACTGCCCGGCGGCCGTGGGAAACAGTGTCCGGGCTCACGGGAGGCAAGGGCGCCGATCTCGTGATCGAAGCCGCGGGATATGAGGAAACGCAACGGCTCATGATCGAACTGGTCAGACAGGACGGGCGGATTGTCATGTTCGGGGTTCCCAAGTACCAGCGTTCGGAGCTTGACCTGTTTGCATGGTACAAGAAACGTGCCCAGATGGTTACGTACCACGTTCCAGACGTAGAGCGAGATATCGCACTTGCGCTGCAGTTCATTGTGGAGAAACGCGTCGACGTAAAGCCGATTCTCACGCACGCGTTCCCCCTCACCAGGGTTCAGGAAGCGTACGACCTTTTCGCAGACAGGCGTGAAGGGTGCGTGAAGGTGATTCTTGAAATGGACCGGTGAGATTTTCGAAACACCCGGGAGAGCGAACAGGATGGTAGTGAACCGCGATTACACGCGTTGGTTGGGCAACCTGAAATGGATGCCTCGCGATTCATGGATCAGGAACATGCATGACCCTGCCGCGGAATGTGCAGGGAATCCGGTTACGCTTGCGGGAGATTCCGGAACCATGTGGATATCCTCCCCCATTCCGATTCCTCTCGACCACGCCAACCTCCAGGTGTCCGTCGCGGGAACCGTGCGGGGAGGCAGGATTGGCATCGAATGGTGCCACGCGAAGCGAGGCAAGTTCTACCCACCAGTCTGGGCCGCGGCTGACGGGGACGGGCGTTTCCTCCTTTCGCGGGCAGGCGCGAGAAGAACCACCGCGAGTTTTCGGTTCGTCGTTGAGCTGGGGAATGAGCGATTGGCGGCTCTCGAGATAACCGAATGTCGTGGTGAGTCGCAGCCCGAGTTACAGGTTCTCGTCAACCAGGTCGGGTACAACGTGGGACTTCCGAAAACCTTTGCCGTCCAGTGTAACGCACCGTTGGAGGTAGGAGGGTCCTTTCGCGTCATAGCTCCAATCGCGGGACCGGGTAAGGAATTCGTTACGGTGTTTGAAGGTGCTCTGGAACCCGCCGGGCGGATTGGTGAATGGGAACGCACCTACTGGCGGGGCGATTTTTCCCGTCTCGACATCCCGAACAATTACTACATCGAAGCCCGGGTAGGAGATCTGGAAGCGGAATCCCCGGTTTTTGCGTTAGGGAACAACTTCGTTGCGGAGCGAACGCTCGATACGGCGCAGCGCTTCTACTGGTACCAAAGGTGCGGAATGGCGATTCCCGGCTGGCACGAGGCGTGCCATCTGGATGACCGGATCACTACGGCAGAGGGATACACGAGAGATGTGGCTGGCGGCTGGCACGACGCCGGGGATTACAACAAATACAACGGGTTCACACCTCATTCCGTCTGGGCGCTTCTCTACACGCATGAGCAGCGCGCTGATCTTTGCAGAACCTTACGAAACGGACCACACTGCGACATCTTGGACGAGGCGCTCTGGGGAGCCGAGTTTCTTCGGAAGATGCAGGAACCGGTTTCCGGCAAGCTTTGGGACCGGGTTTTCTCCGGCTACGGCCACTGGAACACCCCGGAAAGCGAAACAGATAACCGGTTCGGTGACGAAAAAGACCGCGTTGCGGCGGGAGAGGCACGAAATCTGTGGCTGGTGGCGAGTTTTGCCCACATTGGGCGGGTTCTTCGGAACGCAGAATTCACTGACCGCGCGTTGCGGCACTGGAAGCTCTGCCAGGATCTGGGGAACAAGGGGCTTCACCACAATGCGGCGCAGTTGATCGCTGCGCACGAACTCCTGCGCACTACGGGTGATACGGGGCTTGTCGAGGTCGAGGAGCAGTGTGTGCGGCATATCCTTGCGTGCCAGGGAGCTGACGAGAACTACGACGGCTGGTTCGCAAACGCGCCCGGCGGCAAACCGGCATATTCAATCGTTGACAACGGGCTACCTGCCGCCTCGCTGGCGCTCTGGGTCCGGGCGAATCCAACCAGGAACCTCGCCGCCGACGTTCTCGGGAGCTTGGTCCGGTACACGGGCTTCCTTACCCGTATCGCGGACAATCCATTTGGCATTTCGAAATTTTACACCGGGGACGCGGAAGCGTTCTTCTACCAGTTCCCGGAGGAATCGAGCTGGCATGTCGGTCAGAACAGCCAGTATCTCTCCGAGGCGTGGGCTGCCTTTTTGATCTTTCAGGTTACTCACCGGAAAGAAGCGCTTTCTCACGGTCTCAAGCAACTCGACTGGGTTCTCGGCGCAAACCCCTATGGCATCTGTATGCTCCACGGTGAGGGCCGGGTGAACACGGCTACCGCACACCATCGTTACAACACGATTGTGGGACAACCGCAGGGCGCGGTTCCAGGTTCCGTGTTCAACGGGATCACGCGATTTCGTCCAGAATGTGACGTGCCCCTCTGGGATTTGCTCGAAAAGGGAACACCGGCGTACGAGTGCAACGAGCCGTGGATACCCCACAACGCGTACTACCTTCTGGCCGTGACAGAGCTGGCCGCGGTCTGCGAGGGCATTAGATGACTCCTGCAAAGGATCTCTGGGCATTCTGGGAAGCGACAAAAGCCGAACTGGCCGACACCCCTGCTGACGCGACGATGACTCCCGCACCGGAGATGTCGTCCGAGTCGGCGTTAATATATCATGTCAGCATGGCAGGTTTCGGCGGGCGTCGCATCGGCGGCTGGTTCGGTACTCCCCCTGTTCCTCCCGGTGTCAGGATCGCAGGTCTGCTGTGGCTGCCCGGGTACGGAGGTGTCCCCGAAGCGGCAACCGCGCTCGACTTCGCGTCCAAAGGGTTTGCCACGCTTGTTCTTGAACCTCGCGGTCAGGGCAAAGGCAACGCGTTCCCGGATGGGTCGGACGGGAAGCTTGTGCATGGCATAACTGATCCGCACGGCTACGCGTACCGGGCCGTAGTGATGGATTGCGTGCGCGGTCTGCAGATCCTTCAAAACCGGCCCGAAGTCCACCCCGATCGTATTGCAGTCGCGGGAGGTAGTCAGGGCGGTGGCCTGACTCTGATGACGGCCTCCGTATGCGACGAGAGCGTCCGCGTGGTGGCCGCGCATGTCCCCTTCCTGTGCCACTTTGATTTCGTCATTGAGCACGCGATAGAAACCGCTCCGTACGTGAACTTGACGCGCTATCTCGCGGAGTTCCCGGAACGGCGCGAAATCGCGAGGAGGACGTTGAGTTACTTCGACCCGGTCAATCTCGTGTCGCGACTCCGTGCACCGGTTCTTCTGACGCTTGGCGGCCGCGATACCACCTGTCCGCGGGAGACGATCGAGGCGGTGTTCGAAGCCGTGCCGGGAAAGAAAGCGCTTCTTGTCGAACCCGACGCGGGGCACGAATGGCTGGATGACACGAGAACGCATTTGGTCTCGTGGTTGAATCATTACCTTGGCTGAAACAATATGAGGTCGGTCATGAAGCCACAGGCGGTCTCGTGGGACGCGAAGACGTTCGGAGCCAGAGGAGACGGTGCGCGGGATGACACGGCATCGTTTCAGGCCGGTCTGGACGCCGTTGCTTCAGGAGGAGGCGGGACGCTGTCCGTTCCCCCCGGAAGGTACCGAATCTGCGGCCCGCTCGAGGTGCGAGCCAACGTGACCCTTCAGGGCGCGGGCGGCGCGGTAAACGGGTGGGGTGAACCGACCGTTTTCGAAGTGTTCGATCGTGAACACCCGTTTCTGAGTCTCTCGAACGGCGGCGGCGTGCACAACATCGATATCGTGTACCCGGAGCAACGACTTCGCGCGGGTGAGGTTGTGCCATACCCCTACACGATCGTTGCACGAGGCGAAAACTGCCATGTTATCGGAGTGTCACTTCGTAACCCGTACGATGGCATATGTCTCGACTACGCTGCGCGGCACCTTGTGAGGGACGTCCATGGAAGCCCGCTGAACATCGGCCTGTTCGTCAATCAGTGTTACGATGTCGGAAGGGTGGAAAACGTGCATTTCTGGCCTTTCATGGGTCCTGAGGAGAACAAGGAGTTCTATCTCGAATATCTTCCGCATCACGCGACGGCATTCGTCTTTGGTCGAACAGACTGGGAGTACGTGTTCAACACGTTCTGCTGGGGATACAAGGTTGGCTATCATTTCGCGGAGACGGAACAGGGTTCGACGAACGGCAACTTTGTGGGTATCGGTGCTGACGCAACTGAAACGTGCCTGCTGGTGGATCAGGCGCAACCCTGTACCGGGGGCATCCTCGTCACGAATGGCGAATTCGTGCCGCTGATGTCACCCGATTGCTCGGCGCTGGTGGTCGGCGAAACATTTCGTGGTTACATCAGTCTCGTCAATTGTGGCGTGTGGGGACCGCATGACAGCAGCGCGCGGATCGCAGGAGACGGAAGGGTCAACATCGCGTCGTGCAATTTCATCGACTGGGACAAGAACCTCACGGACGCACCTGTTATCGATTGCCGGGGAGGCGTTTTGACGCTGAATGGCAATCATTTTACCCGGTCTCAGAACAAGAAACGGTCAACTCCTCAAGTGGTGTTGCGGAAGGGCACACGAGGCGCAATCGTTACCGGTAATTTCAGCGACAACCCCTGGCGTGTCATCAATGAGATAGGCGACGCCGCGCAGATCGGCTTCAATCTCGGGACGTAGAGCCGGAAAAGGGGTGCTCGAGCCCCGTTGCACCTTGCCTGCCCAGGGTGTGCGCGGAGTTCCGCGCACGCAGGAAACGTGTTCAACCGTAGTTAGATCAGTCCCTTTTCGCACATCCACTGAAGGTTCTCCGCAAGCCCTTCCTCCAGCGAAATCTGCGGATCGAATCCCAGCTCCGCCCGCGCACGAGAGATGTCCACGCACATGTGTTCCACCACGAACCGCAGACCGCCTTCGTTGATTTTGTTCTCCGGCAGGTACCGTTCCAGAAGCAATTCGGCGGATGCGAAATCGACAGGTGAGGAACTCTTGAGGATTCCTTTCAGAATGTCGAGATAGACGCGGAGTTCAACGGCGCGAGCGCTCGATATGTTGTAAATGCGTCCGATCGAGTGAGGCGATTCCAGTGCGAGGGCAAATGCCTCGCCGAGTTCCGAAACGTGACCCGGTTGGAGAAGCGCCCGACCGTCATTCGGCAACGTGACGGGCTGGTTCCGCGTGAGGCGTCGGAAAAATGCCGGATTCCGTGCGCCCCAGATATCCAGCGGAATGTCGCCCGCACCGTAGATGTTGGTAGGGCGGAGGACGGTTGCGGGGAACCCCGTCTGTCGGTGGGCGCGCATCAGGACTTCGTCCTGTTCCAGTTTGGCGCCGAACCCGCCGTACTGCGGAAGCGCCTCGCAAGGGTCTTCTTCCGTTGCAGGTATGCGCTTCATGGGCGCGTACACTCCGGTAGACCCGCAGTGCACAAACTGGCGAATCCTTCCGTTGAGGGTCGTGACCATCCATTCCAACGTTTTTGCGCCGAGTATCGTATCCACAACCGCATCGTATTGCTCGGCCAGGAGGCAATTCTCGAGCGATTTCTGGTCCGCCACGTCAACGTGGATTTCCCGTGCAGTCTCGGGCAATGCGGCTTTCGTATGTCCGCGGTGGGCTACCACCGCCTTGTGCCCGTGGCGGTGCAAGGCGTTCGCAATCGCAAGGCCGAGGAAACGAGTTCCACCGATGAGGAGCACTTTCATTCCGCAACCTCCCCTGATTGTGCCGCGCGGACGTCTTTGAGATCGTCCCAGCGCACGAATTCTTCGATGAACGCAATTGTGTCGTGGACAATAACGTCCAGCAGTTGTTTTCCCTTTTCTTCCGACGAAAGCTCCGGGTGCCCCAACGCGCCGTTGGAGCTCCGTGCGTGAAACGGTGCGGCTACGCCGACCTTTGATGGTCGGCTCGCGTCCGGCGTGAAACGCGTGTGCTGCCAGTGCAGGCTCCCGGCCTTCGCCTTTGACATATCCACAAGTTCGCCCTTGATCGCAAGCATCAACGAGGTTTCGTACTCGCATGAGTGTGTCAGGGCGAGCGTTTCCATGGGGACCGTCTTGATGGCGTCGTCGGAAAGGGTCCAGTAACTTGCGAATGCCGCGATAAGGTCGGGCCGGGAACGGAATTTCCATGCGAATTCACTGAGTGCTGCCTGCCCGGGGTACACATTGCCACCGTGCCCGTTAAGAAGGAGTATCCGTTTTGCATGCCCCGGAGCGCACACAGGCCCGTCGGCAAGGCATTCCAGTATGCCGATAAGCACGGTCATGTACACGCTCTCGGAAAGACTGAGGGCGCCCGCGAAGAGGCGGTGATGATGTGACGCGCCCAGCCAAAGGGTGGGGAGCTGCACGACGCGATGCGGAATCCGTTTCTCTACGCCATCGGCGATTGCCGTTGTGATGAACGTATCGGTGAAGACGGGCAGGTGCTGACCGTGCTGTTCGCAGGATCCGAGCGGCAACAACAGGACATGATCCGGGCGCAGGTCTGCCAGAGCGGGAGCCGTCATTTCAGTCCACTTCATTCGTGTTACCTCAATTTGCGTTTGAGTTCTTTGGATGGCGTGAGGAGTGGGTGGCCGTTGTTCCTCTGAGGGAAACCGTCCATTCGTCCTGATCCTCGGTTCGCAACGTGACGGTTTCGTGCAGGAAATCGATTTTCACGACCGTTCCTGAGTGGCCGTTGGCGGCAAATGTTGTTCCGAGTCTGGGAAACCGTTCGTGGGATTCCCGGTAGAACTCCTGTTCAAAACGCAGGCAGCATTTGAGGCGTCCGCAGATGCCCGAAAGTTTGGAAGGATTGAGCGACAGGTTCTGATCTCGCGCCATCTGGCTCGTGATAGGGGCAAACTCCGCGAGGAATGTTGCGCAACAGAGCTCGCGACCGCACACGCCGATGCCACCCAGGCGCTTCGCTTCATCGCGGACGCCAATCTGTCGCAATTCGATGCGTGTCCGGTACACAGATGCAAGTTCGCGGACCAGTTCTCTGAAATCGACGCGGTGGTCGGCGGTGAAATAGAAGCAGATTTTCTTCCCGTCCAGTTGATACTCCACATCCACGGGTTTCATTGGCATTTTGCGGCGCGAAATCCTCTGCTGAAAATCCCGCAACGCCTCTTCCTCTTTGGTTCGCAGAGCATTCCAGCGGGAGATTTCGTGAGATTCCGCCAATCGGAGGACGGTTTTCTTCTTTGACCGTCGTCCTGCGCGCGGTTTGCCTCCTGTCTGGCACACTCTCCCCAGATCCTCTCCCTTATCCGCTTCGACGATAACGTGGTTTCCACGCGCAAGCTGCACATTGTGTGCGTTGATGTACGCGGCCCGCCGGTTTCCGCGGAAAACCACCTCAACTATCTCTCCTTCAAGTTCTGCGGACTCCTCTACGGGCGCTTCTTCCTCCGCCTGGAGGTGGAGATCACGATCCTCCAGTTCTTCGAGGGGTTTTTCATCGGGCTCTATATCGTGGTTTTTCATTCGAGATTCCGTTGCCGATCAAAGAGAAGGCCACCAGGTCAGAGAGGGAAATGCGGCAATTTCTGAGCCGTCCGTTTCCCGGAAGACCCGCCTGTCGTCGCGCAAATACATTGCGAGCGCGAAAAGGGCAGGCATCGCGCTCACGTTACGAATTGACATCTCATGAATTCTGTCGACTTCGTCCAGCCAGGAAAACAACCGGGCGAAACCAATCCGTTTTGCTGAAGGGAGGATACTCCGTAGTTCTTCGGGCACTTCCGATGATTCCTCGAGATTCACAAGGATATTGCGGAGACCCCACGCCATCCATCTGGTAATTTCCCCCACGATTGCGGCTTCCTCAGAAGGAAGCCACCGGGTTTTCCCTTCCGGAGGGGCGAGAAGCTTTCGGCAAAGGTCAAATATGTGCACAGGCTTCCTCTTCGGGTCAAGCGCAGTTTCGATCAAGTTGTACGCGTTGCGTCTCGTCCCCTCGGCACCCGCGCGTGTGAGCGATTGCGCAACCCACACATCTCCGTTGGCCAGCAAGGCGGCAGACCGGGCATCGCCTTCATCGGCGCCGCGTTCGACGAGGATCCGTACGATCTCGTCTTCGGTGAGCGGCGGGATCGGAACAACCTGACACCGGCTGCGGACGGTTGGAAGAAGGTTCTGCGGCCTGGAAGTTATAAGCAGAAAAGTCACCGCAGGAGGAGGCTCTTCCAGCGTTTTGAGAAGTTTTGGGGCTATCAGCTCGGTGATGAAGTCAGCTTCCGCGATGATCGCTACTTTCCGCGGCGCCTGCCACGGAGTCTGCCATGCCCACGTAATGAGCCGATCGGCCTGTTCGGAAGTGATTTTCCAGTTTGCACCTACGTTGAGGGGCGCGAACAGATCCTCTGACAGCGTGGCGCTCACCGGCTCGGGGTCAGGGGTACTGCTGGCATTTCCTTCGCCAAAACGTGGGGGTAACGGCGACAGCACCGAGAGATCCGGGTGGTTCAGCTTCCCGATATTCTGGCAGGTCTGGCAACCGTTCGGTTCATCCCACGAAGGGCAGAGAAACATCTGCGCCAGGCGGACGGCGACATGGTATGCTCCGTTGCCTCCTCCACCGGTGAGGAGGAGGCAATGACCGAGGCGGTCGCGTTCGTACGCACGAGCCAGACGGCTTATGATCGTTTCGTGCATTGTCAGAGGGAATCCGTGCCAGTCGGGAATCGAAGAAACCACGAAATACGCCGTTTTGTAAGGTAAAGCGGACTCGCGTGGCAGGAAAGAGCCGGCGCCGGTTCGCGCAGAGCCGCGAACGGTTTTTGCTGTGTAAGGTGCCGCATTGCACGTGAGGTTCCTGCCGGGCCGACACACCGGCCGGGGCTACGGTTCGTTGGTCCGTCTGTCCGAAGAACGTAATCTTACTACAGCGTCAATTCCGTGCCGTGATTCTGCTCTCACAACGGACAGAGGACCAACGTGGCTTATCTCTCCATCGCATTTGCCTCCTTCTGCGGATTGCTTGCAGGTTTTTTTAATCCTCTGGAACCAGGCTTCTGGGTGCCTCATCTCCGCGCCGAACTGCACGACAAAAAGACCGCGGGTCGCGCATCGCGGATACTCGTGGCTGTTGTGGGACAGGCGCTGACAACATCATTCGTGGCGTTGCTGGTGACTGTTCTCGCGTTCGCGACGGTCGCCTTCGCTGATCAATACACGCCTCTTCTTGGTGGTGGATTGGTGTGCGTTTTCGCGGTTTTCCAGTTCGTGCGGAGAAGAACAGGCGACCCTGTTGATTCAGGGAAAATCAAAGAGCTTTTGCGCTCGGTTGCTGCAGGTTCGGGCAGGGATCCATTCGGAACCTATGAAAAGACAGGGTGGGGAACTGTCCAGTCGGCAGTTTTTTCTCCTGGGTTTGTGCTTTCTCCTTTCTTTCTTGCAGCGGCGGCAAGCGGGCTTCCTTCGGTCACCAACGCGTTCTCCGTGGTGATTGCGTATGTCCTCGGAAACGCGCTCGGCGCCTTCTTCGCCCTTCGAGGGATCCAAGCCAAAATTGCAGGCGCGGACAAAAAGACGAGTCCGTCTGATGACGTGCCCAACCGGGTGGCGGATCAAAGGAAGGCATTAACTGCGTTCGCGACGTTTGTGTCCGGGATTCTGGCGATGTTTTCGGGGTGACTCCATGCTTCTGCGGCCTGATGTGATCTTTTTTGATTACGGCAATACTCTCGTCAAGGATACGGAAGACTGGTTCGGGGATATTTCGCGCTACCTGGCCCCCCTGGGAATGGAGCTGACGGAAGACCGGTTCCGGATTGGGAAGGCTGCCGCAGAGCACTACGCGGGCAGTTACCGCCAGAAGAACGGAACGCGCACGAGGCTTGAAGATCGTTTCTGGTTCAATTACTGCAAGGCGTTTCTTGAAGCCGCTTTCGGCGATGGAGCTGGACGGCTGGCAGAGGAAATGCACGCGGTTCAGTTCTTCACCAACGAGATCTACCCCGATACCCACGCCGTGTTACGTGAATTGCGCCGAAGAGGATATCGCCTCGGTGTGATCTCCAACTGGGAAGCCCCAACGCTGCCCTCTCTGTTCGAACGGTTCCAGTTAACGCAGTATTTTGAAAAGATTCTCCCTTCCCGAGATGCGGAAGCATCCAAACCCGACCCGCTGATTTTCCAGAAGGCGATGTCTGCTCTTGCCGTGAAACCCGAGGACGCGGTGCACGTGGGGGATAGCTTCCCCTGTGACGTGGAGGGTGCGCAAGGAGTAGGGATTACCCCTGTCTGGCTTAACGAGAAGGGTGGCGCGGCGCCGGACGGGTCATCGGTTCTTCAGATCCGGAACCTGTCCGGCCTCCTCTCTCTTCTCGCGTGATTACCCGTCGACAGCCGAAAGGGAATACACGTCCGCATCTCTCAACATGAGGTGAAGGCGGACCATGGCACCTTTCACGCGTGAAAGGTCGCGGTTTCCTTTCCAACAGACGGTACGGGCCAGATCGTCCCCGAACAGGTCATCGCAGTCTTCGATCGAAAACCCTTCCAACGGTTTCCCGGTCTCCTCGCACAGGCCGATTTTCACGCTGCCGCCCGCGGATGTGGAGAGATTGGCCTGAAGTGTGGTGCCTTCCAGTTTGAGCGGCCTGGAGACCGCTGACCCGCCGGGAACACCGCCGTGCAGCGATGTGAAACCATCCACGCGCAGCGTGCCGCGCATGAGGTTGCAGTCATGATGATCGTAATGCTCCACCCAGTAGGTCGAGAGCTCTGAGGGTGACGTCTGGATCATGCCGGCGGCTGTTATCAGGTTGCGTTGAGTCCAATTGCGCTGGTCCAGACCCGGCCGGACAAACGCCTCGCGGAAATGTCTCGGGAAATGCAATCCGTCGCGGCTGGCGATAAGAACGGCGTCGCTGACGCCCTTCTCTGCCAAAGAATCGAACCGTGTCCTGTGTGGAAAGAAGCGCATCGGAAAACCAAGATATAGACTCGCATTTCTCGCGTAAGGTCGGATGGCATTTGTGTACAGGTGTTCGAGTTCCCCCGGACCCAGATCCAGCGGCTCAGGCTTGCTCCAGTGGATGAAATCCTCCGAAATGCAGCGATCGATTGACCGGAATCCTCCATGCGATTTTCGCACGTATGCCGCGTACCACCCGTTTGCAGTGTCCCAGAAAGCCACATTCAGGGAATCGAAATCGCCTTCCGTAAGCACTGGATCGTCATGGAACAGGTGCCAGTCGAGTCCGTCGGGGGACGCCAGCGCGAACACCTTGTGCCGGGAAACGCCTCCTATGGCCTTGAAACGGACCTCAGGAGTGCACGAGGGGTTTGTGTCGACAAACGGGGCGAAGTTGTGGGAGATGTCGTTTTGTCCGGCCCAGATGATGTTATTCGCGGTCGATCCGCAGGCGGGGAACTTCCAGGTGTTTCGCCGGCGGAATGCTATCCCGTCATCGCTTTCGGCCACACATGTGCATTCGCCCACAAGGTCCGTGTCTCCAGCCATACCGCGATAGAACAGACGGTACCGCGGCTGTTCGAACGGGCAGGTCCCGGAATCATTTCCGGCAGCGATGTCCAGAACGGTGCAGTAGGTGCTGCTCGGACCCTCCCACGGGGCGTCGAAGGAAAACGCCACATTCTGGCGGACGGGATGATGGAGTTCGAGGCGCACGGAATCCGCCGTGTCAATGAATTGGTCATCGACGAACAGATACGGCCGGGAGGTTAAAGTAAGCACGGTCGGGTCCTTTTGAGGGCAAGGAATACGTACGAAAGGGGTGTAGCGCGTGGGCACCAACTCCGGGAGACGTCTGCAGACGTCTCCCGGATGCGTGGTTTCTCGCCTATTTCTTCTGAAGTTTGTTTGCAGTAGCCACGGAACCGATTCTTCGGTCTGTACCGATGTGGTAGTCGAGAATCGGATTACCTTTTCCCGTTTGCTTCGTCCGCTTCTTGATCCATGCATTCATTCGGCGCCGAAGTTCCTTCACCATGCCGGGCTCTTTGTCCGCGAGATTGTTCAATTCAAGCGGGTCTTCCACCAGATTGTAAAGCTCGACTGGTGGTTTGTTATGGAAGTCCGGTTCCAGTGCTTCGAAGAACTTCCATTCGGTTGTACGAATGCCGTGCTTGCGCATCCAGGTGCATTCGGTGATGTAAAACTCCGTGGCGTTCGTCGCGCGGTCTCCCGTGAGGAGGGGGATCTGGCTCATCCCGTCGAATTTGACTCTGGGACGGATTCCGATCAATTCCATCAGCGTCGGAACGATGTCTTTCAATTGTGTGTGCCCGGGCACGCGCACGCCTTCGGGAAGACGGCCTGGGTACCGGATGATAAGAGGGACTGTGAGAGTCGGCTCGTACAGACCGTGATGGTCGAAGTAGCAATCATGCTCGTCGAGAGTCTCTCCGTGGTCCGCGGTGAATACCACTATCGTTTCGTCGACGATCCCGAGTTCGTCAAGACGGTTCAACAACTGCTGGATGCACCCGTCCATATACGCCAGCGCTCCGTCGTAGCTCGCATTGACGTATTCGATGTCTGTGATGCCGGGTGGCATCCACGAACGGAAAAAGTCTGCAAACGGCGCGAACGCGAATACCGGTTCCATGCTCTTGTTATTCGGGTCGCATTCGTCTCCCGTGTAGAACATGCGGTCATACGGGTGGGGCGGGAGATACGGCGAATGCGGATCCATATGGCGCATGAAAAGGAAGAACGGCTTGTTCGAGGCCGCCATACGGTTGAGGATCGGCATGGTCACTTCGTTGAGTTTTCCTGCCTTGTCTCCGGGGCGCTCTTCCCAGTTCATCCATGCTCTGTATTCCGCGTATTCGTCGAACCCGCGATAAAGACCAGGTCCGAAACCGATGCAGGCGGATGAATACCCGAAATCCCTGAGGATCTCTGGCAGGGTTGGGATGGCGGGGTCCAACGGGTCCTTGTGATGCAGCGATACCACCTGCGTACTGAACAGGTCTCTCCCCGTAAGCATCGGGATGTAACCCGGCGGAGTAGGGATGTTCGGGCTGAACATCTTCTCGAAGAGAACACCCTCGTCGGCGAGCCGATCGATGTGGGGCGTGGTCAAACGATGGTAATCGTACGCACTCATGTGATCAGACCGCAGGCTGTCCACACCGAAAAAGACGATGTTAGGCAGCCGTGTGCTCTTCCGAGGCATGGCAATCTCCTTTTAATGCGGGTGTGAGAACTATTCTTGTCAAGTATCGCAGCGCAAACGGGTCAGTGCAAGCGACCCGAGAAGCATTTGGGGACACCAGCGGAGCTCCGTAGATTTTCAAACAGATTTGTTCGCCGTACGACAACCCGCCGGGAACCCCCGAATGCCTTCCCGTTTTCGCGTATACGTCTACGTCCTTGTGACAGTTCTTACATGGTCGCATGCGTTCGTGGCGATCAAGTATTGCCTTCGTTACGTCAGCCCGTGGGAGCTTCTGGTGCTCCGGCACGTGCCGGCAGCTCTTGTGTTCTGCGTGTATCTCGCTGCCCGCAGGTCCTCACATGAACTACGCCGGATTCTGCGGGACGACGGCGTGCGGTTCCTTTTGCTTGGCGCCGCCGCGGTAACTGGCTACCATCTCTCCCTCAACATGGGTTCGCAAGTCATACCCAGCGGAACAGTGAGCCTGGTCATCGGGTCCTCTCCGGTGTTCACGCTGGTCATGGCGGCGCTGCTCATTCGTGAACGTCCCGCCTTGTGGCAGATTTCCGGCGTAGTTATCGCGTTTGCGGGCTTGTACGCGTGTATCCGTTTCGGGGGAGGCAAGGACGTTGATCTGAGGTATGTTTCCGGCGCACTGGTTCTCCTCCTTTCCCCCTTCTTTGCGTCAATACATACCACACTGAGTCGCCCGCTTTCCCGGAAGTACGGCGCGTTGAACACGACCGCGTTCACCATTATTCTTGGCACCGTGCCTCTCCTCGTGGGGGCGGACGCAGATCTGGTCCACAAAGCTGCCGCGCTCCCGGCAGGATTCTGGGCCGCAGACCTTTTTCTTGGCCTGGGGTGTACCGCCGCCGCGTATCTTCTCTGGACGAAGGCGCTGCAGGTGATGGAAGCGACGAAAGTAGCCGTGTTCCTGTATCTCATTCCCGTGCTTGGCATCGCCTGGGGATGGTTGTACCTGGATGAGCCGGTTTCGTGGTGGCTGGTGGCGGGCGCAGCGCTGGTCATATTCGGAGTCGTTCTGGCAAATCGAAAAGCCGCGGCGCCGGCGCCGGTCAGCTGAGAGCAGGAGAGTCTTCCTCGATAAGAACCGCCCCGCGTTGCTGCAGCTCAACAATCCGGCAATAAGCGCCCTCCCGTTCGATCAACTCCTCGTGTGTTCCCACTTCAGCGATTCTGCCGTTTTCGAGGACTACGATCATGTCTGCGTCGCGCGCAGTGGCGATGCGGTGCGTGATCACGAACGACGTCCGGTTCTTCATGACGCGTTTCAGCGTGGCTCGAAGGCGGCTTTCAGTTTCCGCGTCGAGGGCCGACGTGCTGTCGTCGAGAATGAGAATCTTCGGGTCCGTCAGCAGCGACATGGCGATCGCAAGGCGCTGCCTCTGTCCTCCTGAAAGGCTGGTTCCGTGTTCTCCGACGTACGTTTCGTACTTCTCAGGCATTGACATGATGAAGTTGTGAAGTTCGGCCTCTTTCGCCGCCTGAATGACCTGCGCCGGCTTCGCATCGAACCTGCCGTACATGATGTTTTCAGCGATCGTACCTGTGAAAATGGTAATCTCCTGCGGAACGATGCTGATATGTTTTCGCAGGTCGTGCAACGCAACGTCCCGCACGTCAATACCGTCAATGCGCAGGTGCCCTTCAGTCGGTTCGTAGAACCGCATTATCAGGTTCATCATGGAGCTCTTGCCAGACCCGGAGGGCCCCATAACGGCAACAGTGGTACCTGCGGGAACCTTCAGGTTGATGTCTGTGAGCGCATTTGTGGTGGCGTTGGGATAGCGCAGGCTCACGTGATCGAATTCGACCTCACCGCGGACACTGGTCAGCGGGACGGGATTGGGGGGATCAGAGGTGGTAATTGGTTCATCGAGGATATCAAACACTCTCCTCAGCACAACCAGCACCCACTGGACGGTTGCGTTGAGCCCTGTCAGGACGACGACGGGGCTGAAAAGATTGGCAACCGAGCTGTGGAAATACAAAAGATCGCCCACGGTTATCACGCGGTCGCGAACGTACAGCGCCCCCAGATACAGAATCAGGGATGTGCCGAACACGCTGATAAGGCTTGCAAGGAAGGTGAGACCGTTCGAAAGCTTTGTCTGCCGCACCCCGAGGCGGACGAAATCCGCGGCAAGGTGCATATAACGCCTGTCTTCTCGCCTTTCGGCCGCGAACGCTTTCACCACGCGAATCGCGCTGATTTTCTCTTCAACGACCCCGTAGATCTCCGAGTTCTTTTCGCGGAGATGACGGTGGTTCTGGATAATGGCTTTATGAAAAAATCGATAGACGATTGCCCAGGTAGGTACGATGATTATTGCGATGGCCGCGAGTTTCGCGTTGATCGAAAAAAGGATGACAACACCCACGAGGAACATCATGACATTGGTGACGATGCTTACGAACGTGCTGGTGACATTCCCCTGGATGACCGACACATCATCCAGAACGCGTGCCATGATTTTACCGGTGATTCTCTGGTCGAAATAGGTGATCTGCAGCTTCTGGAGTTTTTCGTAGAGCTGTTTTCGGAGAGTGAACACTATGCGTTGCGCTACAAGCACCGCGTTGTAATGGAATATCCAGCTACATACGATGGCGAGCAGGTGCAGGCCAAGATTCGCCGCAAGAACGATGAAGAGCAGTTTCATTTTTTCCGGCATTTCGGCAGCCGGAACATGGATTATTGCAGAACCCTTCCACCGGTGAAGTTCGAGGATTCTGTCAACGATGAAACGCGCGGTGTAACCAAACGCGAACGGCGTGATGGAACTGACCGTGCTGATCAGAATCGCCAGTACCATTCGGCCCCAGTATGGCCGGATGTACTCCTTTTCCAGACGCAAAAGGTCGGCGGTTCTCTTCGGCTGGTTTTTCGGGTCGAAGGTGGCGCTTCGCCGCGAGGAGCGTTCGATAGGTTTGCGGCGCTTGACCGGAGGTTTGAAGGGGTTCCAGTATTTTCGCATCGAAAGGCTTTATTCGGTTTTTCTTACCACGTACACAGCGTTGCTGAATGCGCGCCGCCCGTCGGTCGACCGGCATTCACACCGAAAATATACCGGTTCCTGGCGGGTTGGCACAACGAACGAAACGCTCAGAACGGCCTTGTCAGCCACGTTCCAAGATTCCAGGACCATGCCGCCACCCACGAGAGAAACCGAAGCAAGTCCTGCGCTGTCTGCGGCGAGAATCCTCACGACCAGCGGCGAATTGCGCTTTGAAGGAGGGACGAAGAGTGTTCCCCCCATTCCGACGGGTTCAGAACCGTCACATTGAACAGAGATATCGATTACAGGGGCGTCGGACACGAACACGCGTCCCATGCGCAGGGCGTCAAGAATCGCTGTGTGCGTACACTCCCCGGCAAGCACCCCAGTCCAAATGTCACCAATCGCCTCCGCAAGATGCGCATCCGTGTTGCCAAGCGCTGTGACACGCTTCCCGGCACACAGGAGCCTATCCCAGAGCTCCACCGATTGTGCGTCGGTTACGTCCCAGCAGTCGAAAATCTGGTTGGCGCCGTTCACGATCTCCATGATGAAGGCGTCATCCAGCGTATCCAGCGCGGCGATCTGTTCCTCGGTGTAACGTGTGGTGGGAAACCAGCCGCACGGGTGGGGGATGAATGGAATGCCGCCACGCCGCTTGATGGCAGCATAATCACGCATCAGGTCCTTTGCCGGAACGAATTTCCTTGTCAGCCCAAGAATGCCGAGATGGTGATGCTGTGTTCCGGGTTCCTGCCCCCACCACATCCGCTCAAATCTGAGGCAGTCGCGTTTCTGGGAAAGGCCGGAATGGTCGGTGACAAAGAGAAAATCAAGGCCGGCCGCATCGCGGAAATGCGCGAGCTCAGCCACTGTTCCCGCCCCGTCGGAGTGGTTAGAGTGGGTATGGAAGTCACCACGAAAGCCTCGGAAATTCGCAAGCTCGCGGGTCCGCAGGAACCGTTCCCGCATGACCCCTTTCCAGAGGTCCATCACTTTGCGCGGGTAGTCCACCCGTCTGGCTGCGTACCACTTGGCTCGTGCCTGTCGTTCCCGAACAGCTTCAGAGTTCGCCCGGGGCATATTGCCTTCCTTTCGGTCGGTGCTCGATTGCCTCACCCGTTCCACGCGGTTTTCAGTCGTCTCAGGTGCCGGCATCGAAACTGAGTTTTTCGCACACGTGCGCGAACGCGTCTTCCGGGGTATCGGAAAAATGGAAAAGCTCGAGATCGGAGGGCGAGATGACTCGTTTCTCGGCAAGGACCGAGAAGTTGATCACGCTGTTCCAGAATTCCTTGCCATAAATCACGATGGGCATGCGTTTTTCCACCCGTCCGGTCTGGGTCAACGTGAGAGATTCAAGCAACTCGTCGAGCGTTCCAAAGCCTCCGGGAAACACGATTATGACTTTCGCGCGGTACACGAACCAGAATTTGCGCATGAAGAAGTAGTGGAAATCGAACGTCAGCTCTTCCTGTGTGTACGGGTTGGCAACCTGCTCGAAAGGGAGCTGAATGTTGAGCGCGACTGTTCGTCCACCGGCCTCAGAGGCTCCCCTGTTAGCGGCTTCCATGATTCCGCCGCCTCCGCCGGAGCAGACGTACAGGCGTTCTTCCTCCGGGAGTGTACTCGACCAGTTCGTGATCATCGCGGCCAGCGCACGAGCGTCCTCGTAGTAACGGGACATTTCCAGGTCAACTCGGGCGGCCGCGATCTCGTCCTCTGCGGCGTTGCGCCTCTCCAGCTCGGCAAGCTGCCTCGCGGCTGTTTCTCGGTCGCACAGTCTCGCGGAACCGAAGAACACCGCCGTGTGCCAGATACGCAGCGCGTTCAGCCTTTGCTCCGGTTCAAGGTACTCGCTCAGAATCCTGATTCCGCGGCCTTCAGCGCTGGAAAGGAATTCAGCTCGTTCGAATGCTCTTTTTGGCCGATGATGGTTCATCGTGCGATCCTTCGTTGTTCGTTCGCTTCACCGAAAACCTTCGGTTGCGATCATGCAAGCCGCAATTCCGCTCCCTGTTCCACGAGTAACGATTGAAGTCTGCTGATCTCGACGTCTCTCACTTTGACGGATGACTTGGACGCCAGCGCGGCCGCGGCTCCGGCGGCCTGGCCGATCGCCATGATCGGTGCCATCGCCCGGAAGGATTCGTAAGGCTCCTGTTCGGAGGAAATGCACCGGCCGGCAATCAGCAGCCCATCGAGCTCAAGAGGTACCAGACAACGGAACGGAATGTCAAATCCTTCGTGTTCAAGATAACGCCTGTACCCGTAATAGCTTATTATCGGGCATGAACTGATGGCCACCACGTCATCGAATCTGCGCCCTGATATGGCATCATCTGCCGTGAGGGAATACAACCCGCGCACGAACCGGGTCTGCCTGATTCCAATCAGGGGCGGGGTTTCGGCGATATAGGCTGCTTCCATTCCGGTATGTTTGGTTTTGAGCGTCTGAAAATGCTCCCACACAGCCAGCCGAGCCGAAATCTCTGAACGGGTGACCTCCTCTGCGTCCGTGCCATCCTGAACAAAGGATCCCGGTCCCCACACAGTAACGCCATTGCGCGCCCTGCAGCAACCGATATCACTCGCCTCTGAGACGCCACCGATGCGGTACATCAGTTGGTCAGTCAGACGTTTGTTTTCTGATTGCTTCGCCTGCCAGAATTGAGCACCTGCTCGCGCCGCCACGTCTGCGTCGCCGCTTGCATCAACCACTACCCGCGCGAAGATCGCCTGCCTTCCCGACTTGTTTTCAACTATTACGCCACGGACGGAGTTCGCTTCCTTGATCGCATCCACGAAGAACGTGTGGAAAAGGATACGAACTCCTGCTTCTACTGCTTTTCGCAGCGTCACGTATTTGAACGCCTCCGTGTCTATTGCGTACGAGTAAGAAAGCGTTCCTTTCTCTATCGGGTATTCCTTCTGCGGATACGGGCTTTTGCCCAACCCGCCGAGCTCGTGCAGGTCCCGGATAACCTCAGCCGGAATCCCTTTGACCGTCTGCACTGAATCCGGTTCCACCTGGTTCCGGAAACCATTGATGTTCGCCATGAGCGACGCGGTAGCGGTCCCACCGAAATACGGAAAACGCTCAATAACAAGAGTCTGCGCGCCGCACCTTGCACTCGCCACGGCTGCGGCAAAACCTGCACACCCTCCGCCGACAATCACAACGTCAAAGGTGCCCATCACGGGGATTGCCCGCCCGAGTTCAACGTAAGTTTCCATGGCACTTTCCCTCCGCGCTGGCGACGGTCAAAACCCTGTTACCCGTTGTCCTGTCCGGGCCACGCACCTCGCCATGTCGAAACCATGCGCCCCATCCGAATCTTGACCACGGTGAAACCCGCCCAGAAGGGTCCCCCCCAAAAGCGGAACCATGGCATTATGCCGTGCGAAAAGGAAAAACCTGGAACGCGTTTCAGTGCAGCGAAAACGCGCGAGACTTTTCTTGCGTCCGGTTCGTGCACAAACCGGAGGGTCCACAGCGCAGCGAACCGACCGATGGCAGAAATCGCGAACAGAAGGAATATACTGAACTGCAGAGACCAGCCGATTCCCTGGAGCCCCGTGGAGATGATCCCGGCGAGCGCAGGACTGACCGCGTGTACCCAGTTGGCGAAAGTCCGGAACGTCGCAAGGTAACTGGTTCCCTGATCCTTCGGCATGAGCCTCATCGCGAGACTCACTGTGGAAACGGCGTTCGCGGAGTTGAACACATTGAAAAGGAACACGCATGCAGTCAGGAAATACAGGAGCGTGGTTGAGTACGTCTCCGGCGTCGGCCAGAGAAGAAACCATGCAACGGGATATAACCCCTTGCCAAACACACCAATGCGCAGGACGGGGAGGCTCCCGAACCGATCGACAAGGCGCCCCCACAAACGCACGCAGTAAAGGGAGAAGAACTGCGACGCGAAATTGAACGCGGCCACGGCGCTCACCGGCATCTGCAGCACCTGAATGAGGTACAGGTTGAAGAATGGAGCGGCGAATCCGACCGCGAAATTCCACGTCACGGAGTAGACCATGAGCGGGAAGAACTTCGCGTCTCTGAACGGGGCAACGATGACGTGCCACCCGCCGTTCCCATTTCTGATTCGCAGCGGAGGCTCAGGCATCATGAGAAACGCCGCAATGCTGCCAACGGCCAGAAACGCAGCTATCGCGAAATAGGCCTGGCACACGACCAACCCGCGCGCGGCGTCAATTCCCTTCTGCCAGTCGAGGAAGCCAGCGGCGCAAATGGCGATCACGCTTCCGATCAGCTGCACGACGAGTTGACGTTCGCCGAGGAATCGTCCTCGTTCGTTCTCCGGAACGACCTCCGAAATCCACGAGAGGCGGACGACTTCGATAACCTGAGCAACGCCGCTGATGACGACCAGACCGGCAAGCAGACCCCATGCGAGGTATTGTGCGGCAATCCATACAGTCGCATACGGGAGCAACGCGATCGAAAGCCGTCCAGCTCCCAGCAACGCGGTCGCCGCGCAGCCTACTCGCCTCCTGCTGCCTGCGATTTTCAGGAGACGGTCCGCCACAAGTTGCAGCGCCGTTCCAAGCATCCCGGCGGTAGAGATGAGGCCGATCTGGAAGGTGTTCGCGCCCAGCGCAAGGGCGTACACAAGAAGGATCACGCCGCCGGAAATGTTTTCCTGGCCGGACGCGAAGATACCCTCTGCGATGAGCCTTCGCTGCGCGACGGAACGGGAATGTATGTCGAGAGATTCAGAAGAAGTCGTATCGCGCATTCACCAGATCCGGAGAACCGTGTTCGTCTGGCAAAAAAGGTACGCCGGGTCCGGTCCTGACCAAACCGTTGGGTGTCAGGGGCTCCACTCGGCGCATTCGAGTCCGAATGCGTTGGCAACCGCGGGATGAACCACCTTGCCTTCCACGATGTTAAGGCCGCTTCGGATGGCGCTGCTGCTGGCTGCGGCCGCTTTCCATCCGTCGTTAGCGATTTTCAGGGCGTACGGCAACGTTGCATTTGTCAGGGCTATCGTGGAGGTCCTTGGCACGGTCCCGGGCATGTTCGTCACTGCGTAATGAACGATGTCGTCAACCACAAAAACGGGATCCTCGTGTGTGGTCGGGTGGGACGTCTCAAAACAGCCCCCCTGATCAATCGCCACATCCACGATAACTGAGCGTGGCTTCATGAGCGACAGCATCTCCCTGGTGACAAGCTTCGGAGCCTTTGCGCCCGGAATGAGCACGCACCCCACCACGAGGTCAGCGATGGGAAGGAGCTTTCGAATGTTGTAGTGGTTCGACATTATTGTTCGAACGTTCGGCGGCATTACCTCGTCAAGATGTCGCAACCGGCGGAGATTGGTATCCAGAATGAACACGTCGGCTCCCATCCCGGCCGCAATCACGGCGGCGTTGGAACCGACAACGCCGCCGCCCAGAATGACAACATTTGCCGGCGCGACACCGGGCACGCCACTCAACAAGACGCCGCTACCGCCCATGCGGCGCTCGAGGTACTTCGCGCCCTGCTGGATTGCCATCCGTCCTGCTATTTCACTCATCGGAATAAGAAGCGGCAGTTCCCCGTCCTCGGTTTGAACCGTTTCGTACGCGATTGCCACTGCGCCGCTGAGAACCATCGCGTCCACGAGATGGCGGTCTGCGGCGAAGTGGAAGTAGGTAAACACCACCTGCCCCTGCCGGATGAGGCGGATTTCCTCCTGCTGCGGCTCTTTGACTTTCAGGATGAGGTCCGCGTGCCCGAAAACCTCGGAAGCGTGTCCTACAACAGTTGCGCCGGCCGCCTGGTAGTCGCTGTCAGAATAGCCGCTTTCCCTCCCCGCATTCGTTTCAACGAAAAGCTCGTGTCCGGCTTCCACCATCTGGTGTACTCCGGAGGGAAGTAACGCCACCCGGCTTTCGTCGGGTTTGATCTCTTTGGGGACACCAATTCTCATGGCGCGCCTCCTCATTCCGCAAACACGTGTCAGTATTCGTCACCATTGCCGGGTGCTCCTGAATGCCAAATGCAAGCGCAATGGTGAATATATTACGGTACCTGTTTTCACGCACCGGTCTTGGAAGAACTGGTTCTCGATGTGTAATCTGAACGTCTTTCTGGATTGGAGTTTCGAGCCGAAAATACGGAGCAGATGAAATGCGCATTGTATCGTTATTACCCAGTGTCACGCGCGTTCTGTATGCGCTTGGCGCGGGGGATGACATAGTAGGGGTTACCTACGCGTGTCCCCAACCGGAAGGGCAATTCAAACCAGTTGTGTCGCACGACATGTTCGCGACCTCGGGTTACACGAGCGAACAAATCGCTGCGTTGCTCAGGATGTTGGGGCATCAGGCTCAGGGACTGTTCACCATTGACGAGGCGAAACTGGAGGAATGCTCACCGGACGTTGTCTTTCTCCAGGGGTCGTGCGAACTCTGCGTACCGGGCACCAACTCGAACGAGGGGACGCTGGCGGGTATCTCCGGTAACCCTCGGGCCATTATGATCCAGCCACACAGTCTCGGCGAGGTCATGGCGGACATCCGACGAATAGGCGAGGTTGCTGACAGGAAACCGGAAGCTGAGACGTTTCTTTCGACACTAAAGCAGCGCATGATGAAAGTCATGCGCCTTGCGGCGGGTGCGGCCCGTGGAAAACGGAGAAGGGTTCTTCTGTTCGAATGGGTAGACCCTCCCACCGCATGCGGGCTCTGGCTGCCGGAACTGGTGGACGCTGCCGGCGGGATTCCCCTGCTGGGGTCACCCCAGAGACCGGCGGTACCCACGCCGTGGGAGCAGGTGCTGAGCGCGAACCCGGAGGTGATCATTGTTTCGCCCGCCGGATTCGGGCTGGAAGGAGCGGCAAATGAAACCGAGTTGCTGCGCAAACGAGAAGGGTGGTCGTCCATGTCGGCCGTAGCTACCGGGGACGTGTATGTCGTGGATGGCACACGATTCTTCTTCCAGCCGGATGATCGTGTGATCGACAGCCTGGAGCTCATCGCGTCCATTCTTTACCCCGAGGTTTTCGGCGAGGTACACCGGCCGGACGCGTTGCGGCTCGGTTAGTCAGGGATGATGAGGACAATATGGCAAAGCTTTACACGCGATCCGGGGACGGGGGGAGAACCAGACTGGCGGACGGTTCCGCAGTGCCGAAAGACGATGTTCGTGTGGAGGCGTGTGGCACGTTGGATGAGCTGAATGCGCACATCGGTGTTGCGCGGAGCCTTCTGGAACACAGCGACATGGACCGCTTTCTTGCCGGCGTTCAGTCAACCATCATGGAATTGACCGCGGGAATTGCCAACCCGGTGGATGCGGGAGCGGGATTGGCGGAAGGGAAGATTCGTGCATTGGAGGAGGAAACGGACGAAGCGGACGGGTGTTGTCCACCTCTGCGTTCATTCGTCCTTCCTGCCGGGTCTTCGGCCGCGTGTGCACTGCAGGTCGCTCGAGCTGTGTGCAGGAGAGCAGAGCGTGCAATTGTGAGGCTCGGAACTGAAGGGGAACTTCCAAAAAACGCACTTCCGTTCATAAATCGCCTTTCTGATCTCCTTTTTGCCTATGCACGGTGGGCAAACGTTCGCGCCGGTGCCGCCGAAGAACTGTGGGAAACCCCGGGCAAAGCGGCACACTGAGTGCTTCCTCGGAGGCCGTTTCGAAGTGTCCAACGGCTTGGACGACTTGTCCTCGCCGTTGGACGGCTGCGGTTGTACATTTACTCTAACAAATCACCCATCCCGGGCGGCCTTTGCCGCGTTGCCCGCCGTTATGCCCCGAGGTGTTGCCGTGACGGAAACGGAAAAACCTTTGAACTTCGAACAGGCCGTAAAGCGCCTCGAGGAAATCGTTCACGCGCTTGACGACCAGACGCTGCCGCTTGACGCAGCGCTGGCTCTTTTCGAGGAAGGGATACTGGTTTCCCGCCAGTGCGCCGCACATCTCGAAGCGGCGAGAGCGCGGGTGGAAAAGCTTGTCGAACAGGCTCCCGGTGTGTTCAGTCTGGAAGCGTTCGACCAGGAGACGTCTGACGTTGGCGCGGACGACGAAGACGAGGAATAGAACACTGCGAGAATTTCTGGAGACCAGATGCCCGGCTTGTTGGAAACCATAGACTCACCCCTTGACCTCAGGCGGTTGCCGGAAGACCAATTGCCTGAACTGGCGCGCGAGATCCGCTCACTCATTCTGGACGTGATTTCGCGAAACAGCGGTCATTTCGCATCAAGCCTCGGTGTGGTGGAGCTTACGCTTGCACTCCACCGTGTGTTCAACACTCCCCGCGACAAAATCATCTGGGATGTGGGCCATCAGGCCTACGTCCACAAGATCATCACCGGACGGCGCGAGCAGTTTCATACCATCCGCAAAAAGGGAGGATTGAGCGGCTATCCCCGGCGAGAGGAAAGCCCCTACGATGTATTCGGGGTAGGCCACGCCTCCACGAGCATCAGCGCGGCGCTCGGCCTGGCTACCGGCAGGGACCTGCGGGGCGAGGATTTCCATGTGGTGGCCGTCATTGGTGACGGATCAATGACCGGCGGCATGGCATGGGAAGCGATCAACAACGCAGGCGCCTCAGGCCGGGACATGCTCATCGTCTTGAACGACAATCGCATGTCCATTTCGCCCAACGTCGGAGCGCTGGCGCGGTATTTCAACGAAATCATCACGCACGAGACCTACAATAAACTGAAGGCAGACGTTTGGGATTTCCTCGGAAAAATCCCGAACATGGGCGAAAAAGTTCGCGTTGGGATAAGTCAGCTGGAAAAGGCGGTGAAATCGCTGCTTGTGCCCGGGATTGTCTTCGAGAAGCTCGGGATTCGGTACTTCGGCCCTGTCAACGGACAGGACGTCCACGCGCTCATCGAAACTCTGGAGCAGATCAAGGACCTGAAAGGTCCGCGTCTGCTGCACGTGTACACGCAGAAGGGGAAGGGTGTTCCGTTCGCGGAGAACGATCCGTACAAGTGGCATGCCGGCGGCCAGTTTGATCCGAGAAATGGAGAAGCGCTCAAGAAAAGCTCACCTGTGTCGTACACGGACGTGTTTGGCAAGACGTTGACGAAGCTTTGTGATTCACATCCAAATGTTGTGGGGATCACTGCGGCGATGGCCTCCGGGTGCGGGCTCAAGCATCTTGCTGACAAATACCCGTGTCGTTTCTTCGATGTCGGCATCGCGGAACAACACGCAGTGACGTTCGCGGGCGGGCTCGCGCTGGAGGGCACAAAACCGGTTGTTGCCATCTACAGCACTTTTCTGCAACGGGCCTATGATCAGATCGTCCACGACATCGCGCTGCAACGCCTCCCGGTGGCGTTCGTCCTTGACCGCGGGGGGCTGGTAGGGGATGACGGGGCCACGCACAACGGCGTTTTCGACTTAAGCTACCTTCGCCACATCCCGAACATGGTGATAATGGCACCCAAAGACGAGCTGGAAATGCAGCGGATGGTGCTCACGCTCGTCGAATACAATGAGGGGCCCATAGCCATGAGGTATCCCCGCGGTTGCGGTCCGGGTGCGGTCACAGTTGAGGAACCAGAGGCGCTTGAACCTATTGGGATCGGGACGTGGGAGGTGCTCGCGCCGGGAACAGAGATGGTCGTGCTTGCAATAGGAAGCATGGTGTATCCCGCGCTCGAGGCCGCTCAGACCCTCAGAGAAGAGGGTATGTTGATTGAAGTCGTCAATGCGCGGTTTGCCAAACCTCTGGATGACGGGATGATGGAAGAACTTGTGCGCAGGCACAGAGTCTGGGTGACGGTTGAAGAAAACGTATTGGCCGGGGGTTTCGGATCGGGCGTAATGGAAGCTCTGGAATGCCGCGGACTGCTTTCATCGGTTTCACTGAGTCGACTTGGCATTCACGATCGTTTTTCGGACCACGGTACTCGCGAAGAGGTGCTTCACGACGAAGGCCTCGATGCGGTAAGCCTCTCACAGGCATTCCGCGTGATCAGGGCGAGGACGCTGGAGATGAAGGTGGGGTGATTTGTACCGGTTCGCGAATGCGGGGTAGGGGATGGCGATAGGATCCGTCGGAGTTGTGGCAAACGCGGAGAAACCGAACACGCGGGACATCATCCGGCGGATCCTCTTATCCGGCGAAAGGCTCGGGTTTTCGGTAGTTGTTGACGCAGAGGTCGCCGATGCCCTCGGATGCGGATCCGTGGGCGTGGCAGGCGAGGAGTTGTCAAAACGCGCCGAGTTGATTGTTGCCTGCGGCGGAGACGGGACGATCCTTCGGGCTGCACGGATCACAATGGGTGCCCCGCGTCCCATACTGGGAGTGAATCTGGGGCGCCTAGGATTCCTTGCGGAAGCTTCACCGGAGAAACTGGAACAGGCCCTTGAGGAGATTGACCGCGGCGATTTCGTTACCGAACCCCGAATGACTCTCACCGCAACAGTTATGGGCACCGGCGAAACCGTTCATGCTCTGAACGACATCACTATCGCAAAAAGCAATCAATCCCGGATCATCTCGCTGGAGATGCGCGAAGCAGGCAACTGGGTGAACACGTACATCGGCGACGGGTTGATTCTTGCGACACCCACGGGGTCCACGGGGTACGCGCTCGCCGCAGGAGGACCCATCGTCAAGCCTCTCGCGGAACTCATCGTAGCGGCACCAATATGCCCCCACTCACTTACCGTGCGTCCGATTGTGTTTCCCGACGATGCGGTACTCGACATTCGCGTGGCAGGGGCTGCCGAAAGCGCGATATTGCTCACCGCTGACGGGCAGCCAACGGTACCCCTGCCCTCGGGAGAAGAAGTGCGCGTGCGAAGAGGGGCCAAAGACGTTCAGCTTGTTCGGTTGGCCTCGTCGTCGTACTACGATACGCTGCGGCAGAAGTTGCATTGGGGACTCGATAAGAACCTTCGGTAGCCACGAGGCCAGAGCGGGCCGATGCTTGAAGAACTGTCGGTTCAGGATTTCGCGCTGATTGAGCGTGTATCCCTGACCTTCTCTCCCCGTTTCAATGTCATCACCGGTGAAACAGGTGCGGGCAAGTCGATCCTTGTGGGAGCGCTTGGTTCCCTGCTCGGAATGCGTACGGGCGCGGAGATGGTCCGCTCCGGATGCGAGAAGGCAACCATTGAAGCACGGTTCCGGCTGAAAAGGGAGAGTGCCGTCCGCGATCTGGTGCTCGAATTCGGGGGGGAGATCGAGGACGATACGGTGGTCATTCGTCGCCTGCTGGGGAGTGATGGGCGGACGCGCGTGTGGATAGGGGGTGTTTCGGTTTCCGTCAAGACGTTACGTGACGTGGCTTCCCGCCTCGTGGATTTTCACGGACAGCATGATCACCAGCTTCTTCTTTCGCCGGCTGAACACTGCGCGATACTGGACTCCTTCGCGGGTACGCAGCCGCTTGTGGCCTCGTTGCGAGAGAAGCTTTCGAAGCTGAAACAACTGCGTGGGCAACGGGCAGCTCTCCTTGAACGGCAAACCAAGAGTGCCGCGCTGAGGGATTCAGAGGAGTTCGAGCGCAGAGAACTGGACGAGATAGACCCCGCGCCCGACGAATACGAGTCCCTGGTGGCCGAACAGCGCGTACTTGAAAATGCGGAACGCCTCGGAACACTCCTTGCCAGCGTGTGCAACCTTCTGAGTGAATCGGACGACTCCGTGACAACCCGCCTGGGGCAGGCGCGGAGGTGGGTTCAGGAGGCGTCCTCCATAGACGAAAGGCTCGCGGAGGAAATCAGTGGCGATTACGAAGTGCTGGAAGCTCTCGCGCAGGAAATCTCCGCTCGGTGCGCAGCGCGGGTGGAGTCTCTGGAAGCTGACCCCGGGAGGCTCGATTACGTATCCAACCGGCTTGCTCAACTGAAACGCTTGATCAAACGATACGGGAGCCTGGAAAACGCGGTCGCGCGAAGGAAAGAACTCGAGCTGAGAGTCGACGCGGACGCGGAAACGGCGGAAGCGATCGATCGGCTGGCTGAGGAAATCCGTTGCGAACACCGCGAGATGGCGAATCTGGCCCTGGAGCTATCACGCAGGAGGACGGAGGCGGCACGCCGCCTGGCCGACGAAGTCAGCGCGTCGCTTGCGTCACTGGGAATGGAACGTGCGCGCTTTGAAGCGGACATGGTTCCTTTCTCCGCAGACGAGGTGGACTGTCTCATTTCGGACGCCGTTGAGTATGATGGACGGGCCCGGAACGTAGGTGATTCGGGTGCCGAGGCGGTGGAGTTTCTGATCGCGCCGAATCCCGGAGAACCGCTGAAGCCGCTCGCCCGTATCGCTTCCGGAGGTGAGATTTCTCGTGTGATGTTGGCTATCAAGAGCGTTCTCGCCGAGCATGACCCGGTTTCCTCCATGGTGTTCGATGAGATCGACGCAGGAATATCGGGACGAATCGGCGATGCCGTCGGGGAAAGAATGCGGGCTCTTGCGGAACACCGGCAGATCATCGCGATTACGCACCTTCCACAAATCGCTGCTCGCGCCGACCACCACATCGTGGTGGAAAAGGAAGAAGCTCGCGGGCGAACGCTGACACTCGCGCGCGCAGCGGAGGGAGAGGAGCGCGTGCTGGTGCTTGCAGAGTTGCTGGGCGGAGGGGAGGCTCGGAGTACTGCCATCGAGCACGCGCGTGCGATCCTGAACGGGTCGGAAGATCGTGGGGCGACGCGGTAATGGCGCGGGAACTCGGGCAACACGGTTCGATCCCTCGAGAGATACCCGACAAAACGAGGGCGCGCCGTGCGCGCCTTTTTACCATCGCCAACGGCATCAGTCTCCTGCGCGTCGCGTTGCTTCCATGGGTGTTATTCCTTATTTCGCGTCCTCCCGGTTCCCACACGGTGGAACTGATCGGGCTTGCCGTCGTGATTGCTCTGACCGACTTCTTTGACGGTTTCGTCGCGCGGCGCACCGGGCAGGTTTCACATTACGGACGCATCATGGACCCGGTTGCCGACAAGATCTGCCTGGTCCTCGCCTCGTGGTGGCTGACGGTGTACAGGGGGTTACCCGTCTGGATCCCTGTTCTGTTGGTGGTGAGAGACGCGGTGATTCTCGGGGGGAGCTTCGTGTTGCTGCGGCGACACGACGTCGTGTTGCCGTCAAACCAGTTGGGCCGGGTCACGACGTTCGTGCTCACGATTACCCTGTTCGCCTATCTCATCGCATGGGAGGCGCCTCAACGGCTTCTTGTCTGGTTTAGCGGCGCGCTTGTAGTGGCGACATTCGTGTCGTACGTCCGAATAGGGTGGATCATTTTCCGGCGCTTTGACACTTGAACGCCACAAAGGGGCTCTTCCTTGGCCTACCGTCTGCCGGACTTTGAATACAAGGCGCGCTCCCGCCTGGTCGATCTTCTTGAGGAACTCGGCACGTGCACGGCGACGGAAGCGGCTCGAATGGTGTTCAACTCAACCTCCATTCCGGCCTCGCTTGCCGAGTCGTTGCTGGAAGCGCTCACAAGATCGGATCAACGCTTTGCACGAACTCCGGACGGGCAGTGGTTCCTTGCTCGGAAGCCTGTTCGAAGCGCGTTGCGCGGGGCGACCTTCGTTGTGCTTGACGTGGAAACCACCGGAACCCAACCACCGGCTCACCGAATTACTGAACTCGGTGCCGTTCGTGTCAGGGAAAGCCAGATCGTGAACGAGTTCTGCAGCCTGATCAATCCCGAACGGGAGATTCCATTGGAAATCACCCGGCTGACCGGGATATCAAACTCGATGGTGGCCGACAAACTCACCGCACTGCAACTACTGCCCGAATTCGCCGAGTGGCTTGGAGACGACGTAATCGTGGCACACAATGCGCCATTTGACCGCGGCTTCATCGACGCGCAGTGGCGCGAGGTGTTCGGGATGGCGACAGGGAATCGGTGGCTGTGTACGGTCCGAATTGCCCGCTGGTTGTACCCGGAAATCCACAGCAGGAGCCTTGGCCCGTTGTGCCGCCATCTCGGCATTCCCGTCGGACGACAGCACCGCGCGGGAGATGACGCCCGGGCGACGGCGATGGTGCTTCTGCGGGAAATTGACGACCTTTCTGCCCGAGGAATCAATGACTTTGATGCTCTGGACGCGGTAGTGGCTCCCCTCAATGCGCACCCCGCGAAAAAACGGTGCCGACGGCGGACGGTTCCGGTTGAGCAAACCTGACGATTTCCTGCGGTTCTTGTACGTCACCAGGACTGGTGTCACTGCGGCTGCGCTGCTCCACGTGCAGCAATTGCCTTGCGGTTCGCTCCGGTAGCAGTGTTGGCGAAACAGTCTGCCTCGTTACCAGTCCAACGCCGCGCGATTTCACCCGGACCAGGGATGGACCCGGCTCTCACATCTCATGCCCGGTTGATGATACAGGCGGCAGCGGCCGCGCCGAACCCGTTGTCGATGTTTACCACTGTCACTCCCGTCGCGCAGCTGTTCAACATGCCCAGCAATGCTGCGAGTCCCCCGAAATGAGCTCCGTACCCGACTGAGGTCGGGACGGCAATCACCGGAACGCCCACCATACCGCCCACGACGCTTGCCAGTGCACCTTCCATTCCAGCGACGACAATGATCACGCTGGCGGCGAACAGCCGATCCTGCGCGCTGAGCAACCGGTGAATGCCTGCGACACCCACGTCCGCGAGCAGCGACACGGGGTGTCCCATCGCCTTCGCGGTTTCGAGTGCCTCCTCCGCGACGGGCAGATCGCTGGTGCCGGCGCATACAACCAGAATCTCTCCCCGCGTGGCGGGTGGCTGATTCGATTGCCGAAGAGCTACCGTCCGCGCGGTGGGGTTGTACCGCGCCTGAGGAATTGCTGCGCACAATGCCTCCCCTTGCGCGGGGGTTACACGAGTAGCCAGAAGATCCGCCCCGTGAGAGACAATCCGGTCCGCGATAACCACAACCTGTTCCACAGTCTTGGATTCGCAGAAAATGACCTCGGGGAATCCCTTTCGCAACGCTCTGTGGTGGTCCAGCTGTGCGAAACCGAGGTCTTCGAATGGGAAAGCCCGGAGGGTTTCCATGGCTTTTTCGGTGCTCAAGGAACCGTCTCTCACTTGTTCAAGGAGGGTTCGGATACGGTCCGGTGTCATGTATCATACTCCGTGGAGGTGGTGAAAGGACCCTGCGTATTACACGTGTGACCCCATCGCGACTTCGGCACGCTCCCGTCGAACTGAGCGAGAAATTCCGCGTACTCGTTCATTCTAGCCAGAACTTCACTCGCGGAATCACACCGGAACACTTCACGACGGAAGGTCGCGGAATCGGGTGCTCCCCGGGTGTAGAAACCGAGGTGCTTGCGAAAACTTCTCACCGCGATCAGTTCCGTACGCTGCCTGAGCAGGAGAGCGAGGTGCATGGCTGCGATCTGCACACGCTGCGCCCATTCTACGTTCGGTGGTAATTCCCCCGCGAACGCGGCGTTGATTTGCGCGAAAAGCCAGGGAGCGCCCTGTGCGCCACGGGCCACCATCACAAGGTCGCAACCGGTCTGATTCAGCATCTGGACCGCCGCATCGGACGAAAAGACGTCTCCGTTCCCGATGACGGGGATGGTGACGGTTTCCTTCACCGCGCGGATGACACCCCAGTCTGCTTTTCCGCTGTAGCCCATGGCCTGCGTGCGGCCGTGCACGGCGACAGCCGCGGCGCCGTTGGCTTCCACGATCGTTGCGATTTCCCGCGCATTCACCGATTGCCAGCCTGAACGAATCTTTGCAGTAACAGGTACGCGCCGGGCCGCATCCACGGCAGCTCGGAGAACCCTGCCGAGGAGCTCTGGGTTCTTGAGGAGCGCCGAGCCTGCGTCCCTTTTTACCACCTTTCTCACCGGGCATCCGAAGTTCACGTCAATAATGTCGACACCCATGTTCTCAATTTTCTGCACTGCGTCAAATACAACGGAGGGGTCGGAGCCAAACAACTGAGCGGCCACCGGCCGTTCGTCTTCCGAGAAGGCGAGCATCCGTTCCGTAAGACGATTATTACGAACAAGACCGTCGGAGCTCACAAACTCGGTATAGACTGCCGAAGCTCCCGCACGCCGGCAAATCCAACGAAAGGGTTGTTCACACACGCCTGACATGGGAGCAAGTACTGCATGCCCATAGATCGGAACGGAACCTATCCTGACGACCCTTGACGCCGCCGGGGGAACAGCCGGCAGTGCCGCCAGACCCGTCACGATGGCGGAATCCAGCTGATAGTCAAGCGCTTCCGGATTCATCGCGTAAGATCCTGCTCAATACGAGGGTCTCGCGGAGCTCAGAAACGCGCCGGAGACGTAACCTCCAACATCATGCCAAATTCGGCGGAACGGGAATCCGTTCCACAGCGATCGGCTTACCCGTACGTACCGGAACACGCATCCACAGGCTCGGCGAGCAGATCGTAGTCGAAAGCCTTGGTAATTCGTACCCGTGCCCACTCGCCGGGCGCCGGAAGACGTGAGCCGCGCACCCGTATGACGCCATCAACTTCCGGCGCTTCGGCATAGCTGCGCGCGATCGCTGAATTGCCTGTCCGGCGCTCTGTGAGGACTTCGTATTCCTTACCGACCCTATACCTGTTCCCGTTGCGTGAAATCGCGCGCTGTGCTTCCATAATGATCGCCTGCCGTTCCGCTGCCACGGATTGAGGCGCGCGGTTTCGCATTCGGGCCGCTTCAGTTCCCTCTTCGGGCGAGAAGACAAAGCAACCCAGCCTGTCGAATTTCGTCTCTTCGACAAAATCGAGGAGATCCCTGAAACGTCGATCCGTTTCGTAGGGAAGGCCGACAATCACCGTAGTCCGCAAAACCATGTGCGGGATTTTTGTGCGGAATTCGTGTATGATCTGTTCAATCTGTGCGCGACCGACGATGCGGTTCATCCGTTTTAGAACAACGTCGTTGATGTGTTGAATCGGCATGTCGAGATACGGCACCAATACTTCTGACTCGGAGAACGCGCGCGCCAGTTCGTCTGTGATATGAGCGGGATGTGTGTAGAGCAGGCGCACCCACCGTATTCCCGGAACCTTCGCTATGCTTTTCAGAAGCAGAGGAAGGGAAGGTTTTCCATACAGATCGATACCCCAGAGGGTGGTATCCTGCGCCACCACATTCAATTCTCGGACACCACGCGCCGCCAGACGTTCCGTCTCGGCGACCAGATCTGCGAGAGGAACGCTGACGTGCCTTCCACGAATCGCCGGGATGGAGCAGAACGCGCACCTGTGGTTGCATCCCTCGGAAATGCGCAGATATGCCCAGTGACCGGGGTTCAAAAGAATCCGTTCGCCACACTGCGGCTCCTCCCCCCGGTGGATGCCCAGCGAAGCGTCCAGCCGGTGCACGAGTTCATTCTCCTGAGACCACGGCAACACGATATCAGCTTCGGGTATTTCCTCTACGAGTTCTGCCGCATACCGTTCCGCCAGACATCCCGTGATCGCCACCGTTCGAACACCGTGTGTCTTCTTCAACTTCAGGGACTCGAAAATCGTCTGGAGACTCTCTTCTTTCGCTGCCTGAATGAACCCGCAGGTGTTGATGACCACCGCTTCGGCTCTTTTGGGATTGTGCACGATCCTGTAACCGGCTGAGGCGAGCGCGCCCACCATTTGTTCTGCATCGACCTGTGCCTTTGCGCACCCGAGCGGTATCATTGCGACAGAACGGCCGGTCCGACCCTTCCGTGTCTCCGGGTTGCCGGTGGCGTGTGTGGCGTCTAACTGGAACGGGATCTTTTTCAACGGCAGCCCTCGTGATTATGCTTCGGCAGACTCAAACGTGTGGTTCGTACAAGATACGCACGTTCCGCTTCCCAGTAACAGAAAACCGATGCCCACGGCGCCGTAGGGGCACGGGGGCGTCGTCCGTATATTCTGTATCCCGGGTTCCCTCGTATACGTGTGCTCGATCTTCGGATAAGAAGCGGAAAATACGATGCGCGATCTCGTTGTCACGCCTTTCCGTAACGGAACCTCGGCACATCCTCGGCATCACCACGATCAGACCGGAGAACCGATGGACGACTCCCCGAAAGACCATTGCGGTGTCATTGCAGTCTACAACCTGGACAAAAAGAGCAACCGCTCGGTGGCGCCCATAGTTTCAAGTGCGCTGCTGGACCTCCAACACCGCGGCCAACTCGGAGCCGGAATGACTTCATTTGACCCCGGGCGTACCCACCTGCTCAAGACGCACAAGGACACGGGCTCCGTCCACGAGGTGTTCCAGTTGGGTCACCCGCTTGAGGCCAAGCGTCTTTTGGAGGATTACCGCGGCTGCGCCGCGATCGGCCACGTGCGGTATGCAACAAGCGGCCGGGATCAGGCGGAGTATGCGCAACCCTTCGAGCGACAGCACAGCCGGCGCTGGAAATGGTTCTCGCTCGCGTTCAATGGCAATCTCGCGAACTACAGCGACTTGCGCGACCATCTCACGAAAACGCGCGGCTACCACATGGTTTACAACGTTGACACCGAGGTGCTCGTCCATCACGTTGCGTACGCGTTGAGAGGTGAAAAGAAGCCGTTTCTCGTTACGGTGTTCTCGGAACTGACGCGCGATCTCGACGGTGCATACAATATCGTGTTTATCAACGCGGACGGAGATCTCGTTGCTGCACGAAGCCCGCTCGGGATAAGGCCGCTTTGCTATGGCATCAAAGACGGGATGTTTGTTGCCGCGTCAGAAAGTGTCGCGCTTACGAACATGGGAATAGAGGATTTTGTGGATGTCGAGCCGGGGGAGATGGTCTGGGTTGACGGGGAAACCCGGACAGTTCACGTGGACCGTTTCACGCAACCTCGTGCCCACGCCCACTGTTTCTTTGAATGGGTATATTTCGCGCACGTGACGTCGGTGCTGGAGAAGCACGCGGTGTACGACGTTCGCTGGCGACTCGGCGCGTCTCTGGCATCACGCGAGAAGCTCTCCATGGACGCCGATTGCGTAGTGGTTGCCGTTCCAGACACGGCGAAGCCCATCGGTGATGCCTTCGGTTTCACGCTGGGCATTCCGTCGCTCGAAGGAATCGTCCGAAACCGGTATGTCGGCCGCACGTTCATCGAGGGAGAAGACCGCGCCGGCAAAGTAAGACGCAAGTACACCCTCGTGACCAGCGTGCTTCGAGGCCGTAGAGTGTTTCTTACGGAAGACAGCCTTGTGCGCGCGACAACACTCCGCGGCCTGGTGGACCGGGCACGAACACAGGGAGGGGCGAAGGAAGTGCACCTCCGAATCGGTTCGCCACCGGTAATCGCGCCATGCTTCTACGGTATTGATATGTCCACCCTTGGCGAGTTGTATGCCCCGAAGTTCCTCAAACCCGGTTACTCGAATGAAGAGCTGGACAGAGTGTGCGACGAGATGGCACGCCAGCTCGGGGCCGACTCGCTTCGCTACCTTCCAATTGGCGATCTCGCCGCGTGCGTTGGTCTTCCCCACGATCACCTGTGCACCGGATGCGTTACCGGCAGGTATCCGACAAAGGCCGGTGAACGGATTTTCGCGAAGGAGCAGGCTCGCCAGAGCAGCATGCCGGCCGGTCGCAGTTATGAAGTGACTGCGGTGGATCACGTTGCTGCCGACGAAGGCCATTGAACGCAGGCTTTCGCTGCCTGGGTCGCCGGGGGATACGCATGAATCTGAACGGAGTATGACGTATGGGCGCTGTTCGAATCGGAGTTCTTGGAGGGGGCGGTATCCTTGGGTCTCATGCACCCGCATACTCGAAAATCAGAGATCGATGCGAGGTGGTTGCAGTCGCCGAGCCCGATGCGACACGGCATGAACGTGTAAAGGCGCTCCTGGGCGCCGACGTCAGACTTTACGCGGATTACCGTGACGTGATCGGTCTGGAGGATGTTGATGCAGTTGATATCGTGCTCCCCCATTATCTGCATCTTCCCGCAACCCTCTGCGCGGCGGAGAAACGCAAGCACGTTCTTGTGGAAAAGGTGATGGCGGGGAACGTGTGCGAATGCGACCAGATGATCGACGCGTGTGATAAGGCAGGTGTCTCGCTTACCGTATGCCACGACCGCCGCTACGACGCAAAATGGATTGCCTTGAAAGAGGTGGTGGATTCGGGAGCCCTCGGCGAGATTTTCTACTGGAAGCTCGAACACAATCAGAACGTGGTATTTCCGGAAGGAAGTTGGGTCCGTTCACGCGAGGGGCTCGGAGGCGGCGCGATTATGAGCTGCCTGACGCACCAGATAGACTCCCTCCGGTGGTACGGCGGCGAGTTCGCACGGGTGAGCTGCATGACGCGAGTGATTCCCGAAAGAATGGAAGGCGAGACCGTTGGCGTCATCATCGGAAAAATGAAATCAGGTGCGCTTGCGCAGCTTTCAATCAACTGGTTCACGCGATCTAACGGCGCCCGTCCGAACGACCTGTGGTACGAACTGGTGCACGTATGCGGAACGAGGGGCGAAGCGTACTTCATGTCGAGCCGCGGAACGTTCGTGATGCTTCATGACGCATCTGACGCCGCCGCAGTATCCAGATACGGTCGGGAGGCGCTGGACGGGTTTGTTCAAGTTCCGAGTGGAACGTGGACCGGACACGAGCGCTGCATTGCGGAATGGGTGAAGAGCCTCCGCGGCGAGCCTTCGCAGGTGATTACGAGTGGCCGCGACGTGCGCGGCACCGTTGAGGTAGCGGAAGCGGCGTACCGCTCCGCGCAATCCGGCAGAGAGATCGAGCTCCCCATCAACCCTGTGCCCGGCGAATGACCAGACTGCATACGGCGAGTAAGGCGTTGCCTCGGGATCGTGGAGTGAGACCATGCGCGTAGGTGTGGACACGTTCACCATTCGAGAACTGAACCTTGATCCCTTCGCGACCTTTGACTACCTGGTCAAACGTGGATTTGACGGGGCGCAGTTTGGAGGACTCCGAAGCCTCAGCAAAGAGCTTGACGCAGCCATGTTGCGTGAGGTCCGTAACGAAGCGGACCGTCGGGGGCTGTATTGCCATGTCTCGGTGCCATGCTGCAACCCTCACATTGTCGCGGGAAACCTGGCTGAACACATCGCGGAATTGACGAAGCAGATCGAAGCCGCCGCGGAAGCAGGGTGGCATGAGCTCCACTCCACCCTCGGAAACGGGAAGGAACGATACGAGCATCCCGTTCGCTGGACACAACAACTTGCCGATTCGGCGGACTTTGTCCGAAATCTGGGCCCGGTTCTTCGCCAGAATGGAAGCAGGATCAATCTGGAAACGCACGGGGACGCAACTACGTTTGAACTGGTGCGCCTTGTTGAAGACGTAGGGCCCGACATTGCGGGGATATGTCTCGACACGGCGAACGTCCTTTGTCACGCAGAAGACCCTGTGCTGGCAGCGCGCCGTGCCGCTCCCTATACCCATCTCACCCACACCAAAGACGGGATTATCTATTTTTCCCGTCAAGGGTACGTGAGACAAGGACGCCCACCGGGACAAGGCTGCCTCGATTGGAATCAGATACTGCCGGCGTTGGCGGAGTTCTCGCCTGATCTGCCCCTTTCAATCGAGGACCACAAATGGCTCTTTGAGTTCAACGTTTTTGAGAAACGCTGGCTCGCGCTGCATCCGGACCTCACTCTCGAGGAGTTCGCACGGGTAATGCGACTCGCTCACCTGTGCGAGGAACGGATCGCCTGCGGAGAACTGGAGAACCCGGACCGATACGAAGCAATTCCTTATGCAGAACAAATGGAGGAACGACTCGCGTTCGGCAGGGACTTCATGAACGCGTTGCTGGTCGCAAGAGGCTTGAAGACGAAGAAAGGCGCGGAACAGAGTTCCGCGCCTTCTTGATGGTCTGCGTCCGTTTCAACGGGGTTTCGGGAAGTAGTACGCCTCAATCATGGCGCAGATAGCGTGGTATGTCGGAAAATGATCCTCCTGGACGTACTTCGTGACGGTCCCCGGCGCCTTGATGGCGATGTCAGCCATGGCCGCGAGTTTCCCACCATTTTCCCCGGTCATTCCGATGGTCGTCATACCGAGCGCGTTGCCTACCTGAACCGCGTACAGCACGTTGGTCGCATTTCCGCTCGTTGAGATCCCGAGAAGCACGTCCCCCGGGCGTCCCATCGCAAACAGGTCCTGAGCGTAGTGGATGTCGCGCAGTTTGTTGTCGTTTTGAATTGCCGTAGCGAGTGGATTGCTGTTGCCGAGCGCATACGCTCTGAGGCCCTGCTCGAGATGAGTTGTCAGTGCCTCGGCGTCGGGCAGACCGGCGAATTTCGCCTTTTGCTCGGAAGTGAGAGAACGATCCCGTTCAAACGATTTCAACAGCTCGCCGGCAATGTGAACGGAATCCGCAAAACTCCCTCCGTTCCCACACAGGAAAAGTGTCCCGCCCCTGTCATAACACCTTATGAGCGCGCATATGACCCGACAAAGCGTCGGTGCGAGGTATGCGAGATGCGGACGCCGCACAACGAAGTCCTCAAGAATTGCCACCACTTCGGGGTGTGTCGCCGCCACTCGTTCCGTTAGCGCGAGGTCATCCGGATAGGGAGCAAGGCTGCTCGCGATAGCTCGTTTGTCCAATCCCATTTTCGCCTCTCAATCGGTCGAAAAACTGACTAGCCCATGCGTTTCCGGATTTCCTGATACAACGCGGGAATCGCCTTGAAGAAGTCGCCCTGGATGTAATGTCCCTTGCCCCCGAAGGCCTCGGGGATTCTTGTCACAACACTCTTCACGTCTCTGAAGTAGTAACTGTGTTTGTGCTCATCCTGCATATGTTCGAGGTTGGCGGGACGAATGTCGAAATCAGCCGTTACGAGTCCCGTCGGGGGCTCGCCCACGTTTGCCGCCATGCTGACTGCCTTCAGGAAGACTTCCGGCCCCGTCACGGCAGAACCGACGTTGAGATACACTCCGCCGCCTTTCCGGTGCATTTCGAGGACGTGGGCGGCGAAAACGCCGAAGTCCCGTGCACTGCATCCCCCTTTGCACTCACCATCGAAATTCGGGTGCTGGTCGGTGATATCCGTACCCATTGTCGCATGGATGGTCACTGGAACTCCCTTGAGATACCCCTGCGCAAGGTAGCTCTCATGCTTCCACGGGAATTCCATTTTTAGTTCCTGCGCCGCTTCCCCGTTGATCACGCGGCCGAGCGTTTCCCCAAGTCCAAGTTTGCGGTCGTTTCCCCATTTCATCGCATCGTTGATATAGAAGCCGGTTTCGGCGGCGAGACCGAACTCTCCCCGTGGCAGCGCGTTCGGCACGACTTCCGAGGTCTCGCCGATCAGCGCCAGCTCGAAATCATGGATCGCGCTCGCGAAATTGCCGCACAGGAGGGTGCAGATGCCCCGCTGCATCAGGTCGATGATAAGGGGCGACATTCCCGCTTTCACCGGATGAGCGCCCATAAGCCATATCACCGGGTACCCCTTGTCGCGCGCTTTCACGATCGTGTCAGCGATGTTCCCGAGCTCCGGATGCGAGAACTCCGGTGTCATAGCCATCACACGGTCGGGGAAATACAGATCCTCCTGCCGAACCTTGTTCTTCCGGTTTTTGATCGGGTAGGTGGAGATCTTCTCATAGGGGAAATATGGATACTTGCCGCGATATTCCATTTTTGAGCCTCCTTTGCAACAAAAAAGCGACAGATGATTTCAGCGCGATGAATCTAGGCAGTACGATTCTGCGAATTGCGGTCATCTTGTTGACCGGCGCCACAAAAGGCCCGCGCGAGCCCTTTCAGCGTCAGATCAGGGTCAAACTCGGCTTCAGGGAACTCCGTTTTCAGCCATTCTGCCTGTCCCCCGGTCAGCCACAAGGCAGGGTGTCCTCCCACCTCCTCGCAGGTTCTTCGGACCAGGCGGACCGCCCCTCCCAGCCAGGAATGGTACACGCCAATCTGCACGCATTCCGGAGTACTCCGACCGATTACTCTCGAAGGTACGGAGGGCGAAACTACGCGTATCTGGTCTGTTCCCGCCGTCAAAGCTTCGAACATGAGCCGGAAGCCCGGCATGATCGCCCCACCCAGATACACGGCCTCCCGCGTGACGACGTTCGTATGCAAAGCGGTGCCGGCTCCCACAAGCACGAGCGGGCCACCTTTCCGTGCGTATGCTTCGGCGCAGGCTGCCACTCGATCTACACCGGGCTCGCCATGCTCATAGTCTATTCTCAGCCCGAAGCCGGATAGCGAAGTCATGCCTGTAACCCCGGTACCGTTTGCGGCCAAAAGGGATGCTACACGGGCCGCCGCCCAGCTCACAACCGCACCGATGACTGCATATCGTTGCCCGACAAGTAGTTCTGCAACTCGGGGCGCGATCTGTGACAAATCACTGACAGTGTCAATCTCGGTAAGCAAACCTGTCTCCAGTCGTTCCACCTGGAGCAGATTCCTGCCCTCGAAAAGGCCGAACTTGACGTCTGAATTTCCGATGTCAACGGCGATAAAGCTCGACATGCACCACCTGTTGGGGGACTCAGGGACTACGTTTGCATCGAATTGAAGGTACTTTGAGGCGCGTGTGGAGCCAAACGGCAGATATCCGACCGAAGAACGCGAGAGAGGTAGCAGTTACTCGATGTAGCGGATTTCACACGGCCGACCTCGCAGCCGTGTGGTGATCTCGTAGCTGATCGTTCCGCACCACCGGGCCCAGTCGTTAGCCGTTATGGCCTGGTCGCCCTTGGAACCGATCAGCACCACGGGGTCGCCGAGATGGACCTCCCGCAGGTCGGTAACGTCAATAGTGGTCTGGTCCATGCTGATTCGGCCCACGACAGGTGCTTTTCTGCCGTTTACGAGAACCCAGGAGCGGTTTCCTGCGGTCCACGGGATGCCGTCCCCGTACCCGGCGGGGATCGTTGCAATCAGAGTGCGGCGGTTGCACCGGAATGTCTCGCCGTAGCCGACATAGTCGCCTTCTTCTCGCCAGTGCAGAGCAACCACGCTCGTTTCCAACCGAAGGACCGGGCGCAATTTGTCCGAGGTGTACGCTGTTCCGGGCGGAATGCCGTAAAGCATGATTCCGGGGCGTACCATGTCCGCGTGAGTCTCAGGTAATCCCATGATTGCCGCGCTGTTGGCCGCATGGCAGCACGGAACGGCTATTCCGCGGGTTTTCCAACGGCTGAGAAGTGCGTGGAACCGGCGCCACTGCTCAACGGACCTTTGTTGATCGGTGTCCGCAACCGGGAAATGCGTCATGACTCCGGCCCAACGAACTTCCGGCGCCTGGGACAGGCAAACAGCCAGTTGACTCGCTTCCTCGAAAGACGCACCGAAACGTGCCATACCGGAATCAACCGCGAGGTGGACGATCGGAACACGCCGAGACGCTTTGCCCGCTCGAAGCACAGCTTCCAACCGATCGGCGCAGTCTATTGCGATTTCAACGTCCGCTCGTACCAGGTCATTGGTTGCTTCAAGTGATTCAGGTCCGATCAGCACAATGCGCGCGCCGATGCCGTTTTGGCGCAATTCCAGCGCTTCGTCGAGTCTCGCGACGCCCAGGGCGTCTGCGCCGGCTTGCAGCGCTGCGTTCGCGCACCGGAGTGCCCCGTGTCCGTACGCGTTCGCTTTTACGCACGCAAGTATCAACCGGCCTTTGCCTACGAGTTCTCTGACGAAACGCACGTTTGCGCGCAATGCTTCAAGGTCCACGGTGGCTTTGGTGGCGCCTGCCATTCGAACGATTCCTGTTGCGTTCTGTGCTCGCTGTGCTCTATTCGTTGCCGAACGCGTCGAGTGGGAGACGGGGGTTCGGGTTGAAATTGTACCCCGCTCGACGCCCGCGCTCAAACCAGAATGCGCCGGCACACGCAGTCATCGCCGCGTTGTCCGTGCAAAAGACCGGGGAAGGCCTCGTAACCTCAATGCCGATTCGGGCGCAGGCGGCTCCCATCTCGCGACGAAGCGCCGAGTTGGAAGCCACTCCGCCTGCGAGGACGACGCGTTTGGTCCTCATTTTCCGCGCGGCCCGGAGTGTTGTCTGGACAAGTGCACCGACCGCTGCGTTCTGGAAACTTGCGGCGAGGTCCGCTTTGCGCAATTCCAGTTCATTCTCCGACGTTTTCTCCACTGCCAGCAGCACGGCGGTTTTCAGCCCGCTGAAACTGAACGCAAAAGGGTCCCCTTTGATGAAAGCCTTCGGGAACTTCACCCCGTCCGCGTTACCGTCACGGGCTAATCTGTCTATCAGTGGCCCCCCGGGGTACCCGATGCCGAGGATTTTGGCAACCTTGTCAAACGCCTCTCCCACCGCGTCGTCCCGCGTCGTTCCTAGAACGCGATAGGTGCCCCATTTGGGTACCCAGATCAATTGTGTATGCCCACCAGACACGACGAGAGCGAGAAAGGGAGGCGCGAGGTCAGGATGCTCGATGCGGCTGGCGAACACGTGCGCTTCGATGTGATGGACGGGAACCAGCGGGAGGTTGCGGGTGAAGGCAACACCCTTCGCGAAAGACACCCCGACGAGCAACGAACCGATCAAACCGGGACCCGCCGTAACGGCGAGTGCATGAATCTCGTCGAGGGTCACGCCTGCATCGGCGAGTGCCTGCCGGACCACGGGAACAATGCGCTCCGTGTGGGCCCGCGACGCCATCTCCGGAACGACGCCCCCGAACGGGATGTGCTCCGCCTGTGAGGCAATTACATTAGAGCGCAGACCGGATTCCGTGTCGAACACCGCTGCGGCTGTTTCATCGCACGAACTCTCGATGCCCAGGACAATCATCGGACAGATTCCGATCGTTGGCCTGGCACGAGTCGGACGATTTCCGGGGTGATTTGCTTCACACGAACGCCCGGCGGAACCGACACCTTCACCGGCAGGTCTGCGCCTCCTCCCTGCGCGCTCTGCTGGTAATCCACCTCTGCAGAAATCTGGTCGGCGGAGACATTTTCAAGGACGTGCTCACCACCGGTGAGGTCCACCGTCACGACGGCGGGACTGGCGATCAGGTTCACTCTTTTCGGCAGGTTCGTTACGACTACCGGAATGTCGCTGAAGCGCCGTTCTGCAAGCGCCTGGACCGTCGCCCGCACCCGCACCGTTTCAGGGCTTGCCACAAGGCCCATCTCGCGGGGCAACTCCAGTGTCACCAGTTCGCCGACGTCTGAGGAAACGTCGGCGAGAACCACGCTGTCCGTGAGGACGGTGCGAATACTACCGATGACGTTTCGCGGCCCCCCCAATCTTACCTTCGGTGGGTCTACGCGAACATCTCCGACGACCGTGTAGCCCGGCTTCACACCAATACCAACCCTCGGTATCACCTGCGCCTCACGCATTTCGAGGAAATCGAAGTCCAACAATACCGATCGTGGTTCCTCGATGTTTGTAACGACAATTCCGCGGTTCGGATCCAACCCCTGTACGTCGTCGGTGGATATGTCCAGCGTGAGCGCTTCGGGCCGATTTACTCGCGGCTTCAGGACGACGCGTGCGTGGCGCAACCCGACCAGAATCTGTTTCCCCGAGCCCGAGATCCGTACCTGCACGGTCCGCGGTACGTCATTTGATACGACGAAACGCCCCGAGGGCTCCCTGATTTCCAGCGGCAGCGAAACAACTCGTTCGTACGTCTGGTCAGTTTTCACGTGCAGCCACAAGGTAAAACCGACTATGAACGAGGCGACTTTCAACGGCCAGTTGCGGCGGAGGACTTCGAGGAGACTCATCAGGGCGGAGCCTTCAGTTTTTTGCACAACAGGGACGGAATTCCATCGTCAAACCCCGATGTGGCGAGGCCGACAATCTTGACAACATTATAGGTGCGGCGGCCTCCCGGGTCAACCTGAGCGCCTTCCCGGCGTTACAGTCTGAGTGTCTCGTCGGGTCGCATTTCGTGTTGGAGCAGCGCACCGGTTCTCGGGTCGGTGAGGCGGCATACCCCGCCACAGGCGCTGTAGACGATGATTTCTTCAATGCGGCCTGTTTCCGTTTTCGTTGCCGATACCCGGAATCCGCCCTCTGCCGCGAAATTCTGCATCGCAACCGAAACATCCGGAGGTACGCCCGGGAAAATGTGAAGGCTCTGGTAGGAAAGGAGCATGCTTTCCGGAACAATCGGGGCGTTCGGACTGGGAACGCCGAGCCGCGGCCTTACGCACGAATCGAGGTAGAACCGGTGTGGTTCCCATACCCGGATGTGACGCAGTGTGCGATAGGCCAGTGCTTTGGCCTCAGGAGGTGAATCGAGGCCAACATCGTCTCCCCAGAACACAGGCGAAAGGGGAACCGGGATGTTGTACTCAATCGGAGGAGCGCCGGCCACGTCGGTCCAGATCTCTTCCCCGTCGACAACGCACGTTGGGTACGGCGACAGTCGCGCGGCTGCGGCCCTCCATCTCTCAGCTTGCTGAGAATCGGTATGCAACAGGTCGGCCGCCTCGGCTGTTGCGTCCAGAAGATACTTCGTAAGCGAAAGTGCCGATGTGCTGTCTCGATTGCGCTCGAACCGCGCGGTGAGCCCCCAGTGCTCGGGAGACACCGTCGGCACAATATGCAGATGCCCGTCTTCCCCTTCTGAAAGGTACGCCGTGCAAAAATCCGCACAGCTTCGCATCACCGGGTATGCCGTATCTCGCAGAAACGCGGTGTCCCCCGTGTAGCGAAAGAAAAGCCACAGAGGTTTTGCGACGAGCCCGTTCAACCCGATGTCCTGTTCCCATGTGAGGTTGGTGTGGGCGATTCCCCGGCATCGAAGCGGGAAATGAACGAGAGGATACATTGCCCCCGGGAGCCCGTACACATCCGCCGCGTTTTCCTCAGCCTGGGGCAGCAGGTCGCGAATCATGTCCGCGAAAAGCCGCACGTCCTCGAACCTTCCGAGCGTCAGGAGCGGCTCTGCCCTGATTTCGTTAAGGTGAAAATCTGCGTGCCAAAGCCCCGCATCCTGAAAGCAGAATTTCGTGGGCCCCACGCTGCACATGGGGATGTCACCGTAGTACCCACCCTTCCTTCGGAGGTTTGGCAGTATCGTCGCCGGCGCGTTCAGGACAGTTTGACCATTCAAAGTCGCGATCGCCCGCCGGGCTCTTCGCGCTGAATCAAGGGCCTTTTTGTGCTCCGCACGCAGAAACGCCACTCCCTGCCGCTCCGCCTCCACGAGCGTGTTGGCTGCTTCCTGGATCGGGTCCAGGGAGTCCTGTGACGTGGCAAGCGTAGCCAGGATGCAGAACCTGTCGCCAGGCTCGTGAAGGGCCAGAGTCGCCGCCGCGCCCTCGGCGGAGTTTATCGGGGCGTAGCGCTTTACCGTCCCGTGGTCGAGGCGACCTTCTTTTTCTGCCCAGTAGGGTGCACCGAGTCCCCTCCCGGCAGTGTCCAGATGGAGCGATGCGCGCAGACCAACAACACTGGCGGCAGCCGCGAATACAAAACCGGCTTCGAACGTGCTGTCGGGCGGAAAGGTCTGCTTCACGCCGCCGCCGTTGCCTATGGGCAGGCAAAACGCATCGGGCATGGGAAACGGCGCGAAGTCCATGGCCGACGGGTGCCCCCCGATTGTCGGATCTGTCGCCTCCCCGGGCAGGATGGTATCGCGGTGGCGGTACACCCGCACGGCCAGGTCCGTGGGTTCCAGGCCTTGCTGCGTGCATTCGCACACAACAAGGCGTCGCGTGAGCGAAACCCAGATTTCCACAATCAGGGTTTTCCGCGGTCCGGTAACGCGCAATTGAAGGGAATTCCCGGTGTGTTCGGCGTGTGCATCGGTTCCGAACGGCGTGAGGAAAACGATTTGTGCGCCCGGCTTCGGACACGGGAAGTCGTACCGCTGATACAAATGATATATCGTTTCATTGGGGCTTCGGGCAATTTCTCCGAGGCGATCCGCGAAGGCCAATTCCCGGATTTTTTCGAGCGTAACAAGGGGTTGCTGCTCTGCAAACCAGCGTCGGTCCCAGATATCGGACGCTCCGAGCAAAAGCGCAGGAGACGCGGGTGGTCCCCAGAGGCGCACTCCGAGGACGTCGTTCTCGAGAGTGAATCCTTCGTGCGGGTCTCGCGGCAAAGTGGTCACGTGGCAACCTTTCCGAACTTACGAAGCCACACGTTCGTACACGAGCATTGCTGACCCCGGAGCGGCGACGATGTCGACCGAAACGCCGGTCGCGGTGAGCTCGTCCCCACCCAGAACCGAAACTCGTTCGCGCACGTCGAGGTCGACGATCCGATATCTGCTTTCCGCATCCAGACCCCACAGGGGGAATCGCTCACTCGCACGAAGGCTTTCCGGCCGCCGGAAGAGCAGCACCATCCCCTTTTCCAAGTCAGGTCGGTGGAATTGCCATCCTATCCACGCGTCATTCTCAAGGCTGTACGGGGTGAGGGGGTAATAGTCGCCGCCAAACAGCTCCCCGACTCCCCGCCACTGCGCAACGAGGTTTCTGATCAAGTCGTAGTCGAGATCCCGGCGACGCACGTCCCACAACGCGTTGACGTTCGGGACCATGACGCTGCGGAACCCGTACGCGTCTTCATGATTTGTTCCTGTTCCGAAATATGGAATCCACAGGGCGATACCCCACGTTTGAGGCTGTTGTCCGACGGGTTCAAGGATGTAGTCGCTCCTCCAGAGCGGAACCGCCCTTCGCAACGTTTCCAGATCGTTTCGTCGCCCTCCAGAGGCGCACGTGTCAATCAACAGCCCCGGGCGCCTCCGCCGCAATTCGTCCCAGAACTCGAGAAGGCCGTCCACGTGGCGCATTTCAGAAATTCCTGCCCGTTCGGGTGTATCGTTCGCGCGCCAATACGGGAGCGGCTCCATGTTGAAATCCTGTCGGTACAGATCTATCCCTTCCTCGGTAAGTATCCTGTCCACATGATCGGTCAGCCATTCGCGGGCGGCAGGATTTCCGAGGTCGAGGAGCTTCTGTTCTCCGTCCTTCCCAAGCAGCCATTCTGGATGGTGGGTATACAGCCACGTGCCGGGCGTGACCCTTTCCGGTTCGAACCACACAAGTGTCTGAAGGCCTCTGGAATGGGCGTGGTCGGTAATCGCGCGCAACCCGCGTGGAAAGCGTTTCGTATCTACTTCCCACGTGCCGGTATTTGGCCAGCCCCATTCGTTCGGGTACCAGCCGGCGTCCATCCACCAGTAGTCCGGGTTGAGCCGTTCCTCAAGATACCGGTCGATGAACATGATCTGACTGGCTTCATCTGCCTCAACCATTTCCCCGTACTGGTGCGAACTGCAGGCCATCAGGCGGGATTTCAGCGTCTGATCGTCTGTCTCCTTCGGCACGTTGTAAGCAAGCATCCACCGCCGCCAGAGATTCTGCGACCGCCATCGATCGGCAAGGCGGTGCCTGCCGACTCCAGCCCCGGAATCACTGGATAGCCAGAAAAGAATGGCAATCAGGGGAGTGCGTACCTCTTCGCCCGGGTGCAATCGGAAGTGCGTCAACTCCTGCCCCATGCTGATATGAAGCCCGATACCGTCGTCCCGCAGGAACTGCGCCTTCCATTGGCCCGGCCAGCCGATGGCAATCACCATTCCCGCGGTGCCGTTCCGGATTGGGTACGTGAGGTTGAAATACGGGAAGTTCTCATCTGATGATCTGCCGCCCGATGTGGCGATGGTTTTCGTTGTCGCGGGGGCCAACACCGATTCGAACGGCCGATAGTCGCCCGGCGTGCACGTGCTTCCCGCGTGGTGGTACAACAGGAACTCGCTCAAATCCGTCGATCCGGCGTCTCCCCTTGCGACGCACGTATCCAGCGGCATCAGATCCGAGATGATCGGAGTTTCAGTCACACCGGTGTTTTTGAGGTAGAGCGTCCACTCCACCACCGGGAATTCCTCGTACAGGAGAGCTTCGCATCGGACCTCGAGCCCGGTGCCGCGGTCTCGCCATCGAATCGATCGCCTGGTCTTTCCCGCGTCGGAAGAACTCCGGTCCTCCGCGTGGTCCCACTGGCGCATCATAGAGGTCCAGGGCTGTCCTCCGTAGGAGAATGCGAAGGGCACTTCCGCGGAGGATTCACTGACTCTGGCGTCAAACCACGACTTCGCTGTCTGCAGCTCCTGTGGAGTGGCCAGAGACTCCAGACGACGGAACGAACCCATTCGATCTCCCTCCAAAAAGATGCGTGATACGAGGCTCGATGATCGCACCAAACTCCCGCGGCTGGTCAGTCAAAATCACCCAGATAGGGGGCGTGAACCCGAAGGAATTCGTCCGCCATTGCCGCCGCGTCATCCAGCGAGGCGGCAAATCCATCCAGAACCAGTGCCTGTATGAACAGATCGCGTTTTCTTTCCAGCGCGGCGTCTACGATGGTTTCCACCCACAGGAGACGCGTCGCGAGCGTGCCCGGGATCCCTGGGGTCAAACGTGGCTGTACGACGGGGAGAAGGGTTCGCGTGGTTGCGACTGCCGGGCTTTCAATGATAGCGCTGGCGGGAAGATCGGCAACCTGGCCCATGTTCGGCAGGTTGGCGGAGTACACCGATCTGGAGTCTTCTCGCATGCTCGTAATGATGCTCACAACCTGCTCGTGTTCCCCGTTGCCCCGCGCATGGTACTGTCCGGGGAGTGGATCGGGCGATGATGCGTCCTTCTCCATCGCGGCGAATTCGCGGTCGCCGGCGGCAATCGTCTCCTCGAAGCTGAATGCGTCTACACCCAGTGTGAGCCCGTAATAGTTGCCATCGCGGAAGAACTGGGGGAAGAACTCCACCACGTGCCGGTCAAGAACTGCGGGAAAGGCGCCGAACAAAAGGAACAATTGCCAGCTGAACGGCGACAGCTCGGCAACTGCGGCGGGATTTCCTTTGGCTTCGGAGACGCGTTGAGCGGCGATTTCCCGCAACCGGGGCATCGCATCTGCACCGTCAACCCGGAATTCCGTGAACCACGTCAGATGGTTCATGCCGACAGCGTTGTACGTGCAACGAGCGGCACTTACGCCGAGCGCGTGCGAAAGGTAATGCGCAGTATGTTTCACTCCGTGGCACAGCCCGATTACCGGGGCGCCGGTAGCCTTCCTGATTGCCCGGCATACCGGTGCCATGGGGTTCCCGTAATTGAAGAACAGCGCGTCGGGTGCGAGGTCCAGGATGTCTTCTGCAATCTCAACCATTGCCGGAATCATCCGCAGCGCGCGGCTGGACCCTCCCGGTCCCACCGAGTCCCCTACCGGTTGGAAAATGCCGTATTTCCGAGGGACAAACACGTCCTGTTCCCACGCGCGTCGTCCTCCCACGCCCACTGTGCAGATTACCGCAGTGGCGCCCTTCAGCACCTTCCTGCGATCCTCAGAAGCTTCGAGCTTCCAGCCCGCACCTCTGGCTGCGATCATTTTGCGCGCGAGATTCGTGGCTACTTCCAGCGCTGCGGGGTCAATGTCGACGAGTGCCAGCGCGCCCTTCGGCCATGCGTCGAGCAGATCGGCTACAAGGCCGTGCGTAAAAGAGACGCTTCCCGCGCCGATCAGAACGACTTGTTCGTTCATCTTCAAAGGACTCCATTTTTCTCGGGGAAAGGAAAGAAAAGAGCGTGAACCAAGAAAAACGTCTGACAGTGGGCCTCAGGGGGCAAGGGCAAAAAAAGAAGCGGGACCTTATCCGGGGTCCCGCTCTCCGTTAACCAGGTGTCGAGAGTCAGAGGGCCTTCTTGACTCCCGCGCGGATGCCGATGCGGCTGCCGCCGTCTACGAGGCTCATGCGAGCGGAGAGGTCGAGTGTCATGCTGCCCATGGGCTTCTGCCAGCCGATACCGGGAACCAAGCAGAGCTCGTTGTGGGAACTCGAGCCGCCAAACGGCCCGGACCAGTCAAAGCTCAACATGTCGAAGCCTACCTCACCAATTGCGTAGAGCCCCGGCATCACGTTGGCAAGGGAATACGTGGCTCCAACCTTGATCGGAATACTCGATCCTTCCCAGTTGTTTTTTTCTGCGAACATCATGTAGCCGATCGAGCCGATGAGCGTGATCTTCTGGTTGAACCCGTAATCAAACTGACCGGTGAGGCCATACCCGACGCCGGCGACGTTGCTCAGATCACCGAACGGGACAGCAAGGTCAATGCCCAGCCCGGCGGCTTTGGAGCCTGCCGCAGAGCCTTCAGCCGCTGCAAACGACACCATTGAAAGCGTGAGAAGCATCGCCACGAGAAGCTTTTTCATGACCAACCTCCTGTAATGTGTGCTGTTACCTTACCCCCCTGCGCAGAAAAAGTTAGCACTGGTTCTGCTGCCTGTCAAGAAGAATTCGCTGCCCTTTCCGCTTCCCGCGCCTCATCCGGTATCTCTATTTGACTCAGCCGGCTTTGGACGCGCGCGAGAAAACCGTCAATCCCGTCCTGCAACTCGTTTCTCGGAAGCCCGCCCTTTTCAAGTTCCGCGTCTTCGTGTTCGGCCATACGGGCATAGAAATCCCTCCCCACGGGGAGAAGGTCTCCGGGTCTTCTGGCCACTTCAACCAGCGCAAACAGGGCATCCTCCGCCCTGCCGAACTCACCGAGCATTTCGTATCCCGCCATCAGGGAAAGGAGGTCGCCTTCGGCCAGACCCCGCTCCGCGCAGGCATCCCCGAACCCTGCGATTCGCTCCCGGAAGGTGTTATCGGCCGCCGACGCGTCGGCCTGAGCGGCCGCGGCATACAGCCAGAATGCTTTCACCGCGGCGGCTGTCGCCCGGTGGTGGTCGCCCTCTTCTTCAGAAATGAGCGAGATTTCCTCGAGGATGCGCGCCGCAACGAAGCCCTTTTCCACGGAAGCAGTCGTCTTCCGGATTGCGTCCGGAGAAAGGATTTCCAGCATCGCACCATCAATTCCGATCAGTCGCTCCGACTCGCGGTTCAGGAAATCGAGTGCCTGACCGCGTGCCTCGTTCTCGCGGAGCGAGAGCACGCGTGCCAGCGCCTGGGCCAACTGGTCCAGCAGGCGCATGAGGTAATCCTGCCGGATCATGTCTTCCCGCTGAGATCGAATGACTGGCCGTTCTCACACACGGTGATTGCGCCTCCGGTTAGCGGTTGCAGGTGCTCCTTCATGCCGGCGAGCGCTTCGTCATCCCCGTGCACGAGAAACGTCCTTTTCACGGATGAACCCACCGGTGCATACCATTCCTGCATCTCTTTCCAGTCGGCGTGAGCGCTGAACGCTTCGATGACTACAACATTGGCGCGGACGGTGTGCTCCTCTCCGAAAATCTTCACCTCGCGCTGACCATCCACCAGCCGTCTTCCCAGTGTGTTCTCCGCCTGGAATCCAACGATCATGATGGTGTTTCTGTTGTCCTCAATATTGTTGCGAAGGTGGTGCAGGATGCGACCGGCTTCGCACATTCCGGACGCAGATATGATGATCATCGGGTCGGTACGCGAATTCAGCGCCATGCTTTCCTGAACGGTTCTGGTGTACTGAAGTTGCGAAAACCCGAACGGATCACCTTCTTCTTCCAGAAACTGGCGTGTTTCTTCGTCGTAGCATTCGGGGTGCAGGCGGAAGACTTCCGTCGTGTTCGTCGAAAGCGGACTGTCCACGTAAATCGGGAGACGAGGGATTCGATTGGCGTTGGCAAGCCGGTTCAGGGCGTAGACGATCTCCTGCGTTCTTCCCACGCTGAAGGCGGGAACGATAATCTTTCCCCTCTGGCGATACGTGGTATTCACAACCTCCGCCACCCGGTTTTCGACCTCAGAAGGCGGATGATGCAATCGCGCACCGTACGTGCTTTCGCAAATTAGCCAGTCCGCGTGGTCAAACGGCTCTGGATCGCGGAGAATGGGGAGATTCTTCCGCCCTACATCGCCCGAGAATGCGAGAGTTGAAGGCGTGCCTCGCCCTTTGAACGTGAGTTTGACGGAGGCCGACCCAAGGATATGCCCTGCGTCGAAAAATTCGATACTTGTGCCCCCGATGGCGAACGGCTGGTGATATCCGTAGCTGACGAACCGGTCAATTGTGCGGTGGGCGTCAACCATCGTGTAAAGAGGGTTGAAAGGTTCTTCGCCCTTCCGCGCGCGCTTGCGGTTCACGAATTCGACGTCCTTCTCCTGGATGTGCGCGCTGTCGAGCAACATTACCGCGCAAAGATCCCTCGTCGCATGAGTCGCATGTATCCTTCCGGTGAAGCCTTTGCGAACAAGCGTCGGAAGATTCCCGGAATGGTCAATATGCGCATGGGAAAGAACAACATCCGTAATTGAGGCCGGATCGAACGGGAAATGTCGATTTCGCTTGAACGCCTCTTCGCGTTTGCCCTGGAACAACCCGCAATCGAGCAGGATCCGCTTGCCGCCGGTTTCCAGAAGGTGCATGGACCCCGTCACTGTTCGAGTGGCTCCGGAGAACGTGATTTTGGGCATAAAACCTCCTTGTTCGTTCTATTGCGCGGACGCGAATCGCCAGATTCGTACCGCAAAGTAGGCCGTTGTAACGAGAAATGCGGCGATGGCGCTCACCGAAAGAGCGGTGAAATACGACAACACCAGAGCCAGAATACCTGCCACAAAGGCGATCGCAAAGGACCACCAGAGCGTCTTCTTGACCGAATCAGAAATAAGTAACGCCGTTGCGGCGGGAGCACTCAGCATTGCGAAAACGAGTATCGATCCGATTGCTTTCACCAGCAGCGCCGAGGAAAGGCCGATCAACGCAAAAAGCAGGTAGTTGAATCGGTCCGCGTTGATGCCAAATGCCCGGGCGCCGTCGAGATCGAAAGAGACGAAAAGGAATTGCTTCCAGAAAACGACGAAGACGATTGCAAGGCAGAGAGTCAGGAAGGCAAGCAGCACGAGATCCTGATTTGTGATGAGCAGGACATCGCCCATGAGCAGGCCCCACACACGGCTGGCTGACTCCGGAATCAGTGAGATCAACAGAACCGCCAGTGCCATTGAGAGAGCGAACCCGACCCCGATTGCCGTATCGGAACCGGCTGTGCTGCCGCGGTTGTACGCGCTTCCCGCCGCAAGTGCGAGCAGAACAGCAAAGACCGCCGCGCCGAAGACGGGACTGATACCAAAAGCGCTGCCGCGGCTTTCCAGTACGATCACAAGCGCCGCGCCCCCGAGTGCGGCATGGCTGGCACCGGAAACCAAAAAGGTGGAGTTGCGGAAATTCGCAAATACACCGCTCAATGCGGCATTAATCCCCACAAAGAAAAATGCTGCCGCAGCCCGGAGAACGAACGGTGACGTGAGATAGGAGACGGAATCAGGCATGGACGTCTTCCACCAGCGGGTGCCGGAACCCTTCCGGGCAGATGACTACCGGCACGTCAGTGCCGTATGCCCGCGTAAGATTTGCGGGGCGGAGCACCTCGTCCGGCGTCCCGGCAGCCACAATCTCTCTGTTCAAGAGGACGAGGTTGTCGAGGTGGTGCACAATGGTGTGAATCCCGTGTACGACAGCTATTACCGTCTTCCCTTTCTGGCGTACGAGTCCTGAAAGAAGCTTTGCCGTCGCGTGCTGGCTGGTCATGTCCATCGCGGAAAACGGTTCGTCGAGGACCAGTAGCTCCGGTTCGAGAGCAAGCGCCCGGGCAAGCAGCACCCGCTGTTTTTGGCCGCCGGAGAGAAGGCCGTATTGATGGTCGCGAATCTCCACAAGGTCAAGGTCTTCGAGTATCTGGGAAACGCGCTCGTCAATCCAGCGAGCAGGCCGATCAGTCACTCGGGACGAGAGTCCCAGCGCGATGACCTCCTTGCTTCGCAGAGGAAGGAGAGGGTTGATCGAATCGTACTGCGGAACGTACGCGATGAGACGCTGCACGCGTTGCGACGGAGCCGTCGGGCTCTCTCCGAGTACGCGGATCTCACCCCTCGTGGGCCGCAGTATGCCGAGCAGGAGACGGAGAAAAGTGCTCTTTCCGGATCCATTCGGCCCCATAACGGCGGTGAACGTTCCCCTTGGCAGCGTCAGGCTGACCCCGCGCAACGCTTCCACAAGAGGACGCTGGTACGAGTACGACAGCTCACGGACCTCGACCGCCGGATTTCTGTCGTCAGCTACGTCGGCCATGCAATCCCTACCGCGACAATATGCGACGTATGACGAGGAATATGAGCAGGAGAAAGACCCCGCCCATGATCGCCAGCAGGGTGGGATATATGCTCTGATTCGCGAGTCCACCAGCCTCTGGCTGGACGTCAACCAGAACGGTGCTGGTTACCATCGCGTTGTACGCTGCATCCCCGAGAAATGTCCTGTTTGTTCCACCTGTCTGGAGAAAACGCGTGTACGCGACACGGGTCCCCGTGTCTTTAGCAAGCTGTTCAGCGATTTCCCCCGCTTTGGCGTTTCGAAGTCCTACCGGGCACACCAGCAACCGTGCGCCACCTTTTCCGAGCAATCGGTTGATTTGCATGAGGCTTTTGGCATCCGCCTGGCCGCTTCCTTCGTCAGGAAGCAGGATACCCCCAACGGCATAGCCGAGGTTCCGCACGGTGTAAGCAACGCCCGGAACTACTGCCACAACTGTGTCGCCGAGGCTGCCACAGTCCCTCATTGCCTGCAGGGCCGCTTCACGCTGAGCGTGCACTTCATCCGAGAAGCGTTTCAGATTGGCTGCCACAACCTTCTCGTCGGCACTCATCTTTGTGAGTTCCGACGCGACGGCTCGAGCGATTGCCAGAGCGTTGTCGTAATCCAGCCAGAATCCATGGGGATTCGAGGGCATTCCAGGGAAATCCAGCAACCGGGCTCCCTGTTGTTCATATTGAGGCCAATCAACGGACGGCTTTCCTGCCAACGAGTTCTTCAAATCATGTTCGAAGGCGAGTGATGCGCTGTGTGCGTAAACGGCAATTTGCGCTTCGCGGACGCGCTGAATAATCTCCGTATTGAGCGATACGCTGTGAGGGTCACTCCCCGGTGGCATGATGCTGAACGCTTCCACCTGACTGCCCCCGATCGCCTCCACGATGGGAAGGAAATCCGTCAGTGTTACTGCCACGCGGATGGGCGGGCTGGCCTGTCCGGCTCCGCAGAACAAGGCGAGCAGGGCGAACAACACATACGCACGTCTCACAGTTTTGTCCTCCTCACTTCCCCTTGACCGCCTGCCTGCGCTTCTGAACGGGACTCGTCGGCATCCTTCGGCCCGAACGTTTCGCGCCGGGTCGGCCGCTGCCCGTTCCTCGCTTCGTGGTGGACGAACGATTCAGGCCCCGCGCCTGCGGTTTTTCCAGGTGTTTCATCAGAGACTGGAATCCACGCTCTCCGAAAAGCGGGGATAATTCCTTGCGTGAACGGATCATCCCGGCGTCTTTGAGCCCGTTCATCACCGCCGCGCGAAGCGCTTCGATGGCCGGTCCATATCTCCCTTCCGCGGTGTGTACCACTGCAATCCAGATGTACGCGTGGAAGAAATCGGCCCTCTTCTGAATCACCCGCTGAAACCGCGTCAACGCCTCCAGAGGCGCCCCTGCCCTGAAATCGGCCACTCCGGCAAGGAAAAGGCATTCAGGGTCACGATGATGCCTGTATGCGCGTTCGAATGCCTCCGCTGCGGGCCGCGCCTGTCCAGAATCCAGAAGTATCGCACCCAGACACCTCCACGCATCTCCGTTGTCGGGCTCTTCGCGGACAACGGTTTCCATCGTTTTGCGCGCTCCGTTCAAATCCCCGGAAGCGTACAGCGCCGTTCCCAGGCGAGCCAGCAATCGGACGTCACCTCCCCGATTCTTGAGCGCACGGCGGAGCGCATGCACCTGGTGAAACGCTGAACCGGGTGCATCAAAACGTTGGAAACCCCGTGCGGAGTTCGGGAATGCCGGTAACCAGGGCAGAGCTTCGCGGAGTTGTTTGAGCCCGAAACATACCTGCGCGTGGCCATATTGCCCCGCAACACGCTGGGCAAGCGCTTTGAATTTGCCTGCAAGGTGCGATTTTCTGTTGGCAGGGATCGTGAACGGGACGAACGCCGCACATGTCCTGTGGGCGTCTGAATGAACCAGCACAGGCTCCGGGGCCACGCCGCCGTGCCCGCACACGGGGCACAAAAGCCGGTTCAACCGCCCCGCCATGAGCAGCGCCAGGCTCTCCCCATCGGAATCTGCGTCGACGCGTTCCACCAGTTTCGCCCGGAGAACCTCGCCGCAGATGGGGCATGGGAAATCATCAGCTTTCGATCGCATCACTGTCCCGTCCGTGGCGACGTCATGAAGCGGCGAATCCGGTCACTTCGCGCACGTATTCCGCATCCAATCCGATTTCGTCGCGGTCCCGCTGAAACACCCCCACGTCCACCGCGTCACACGGTTTGATCCGGCGGAACGCGTACGCAAACGCCTCCTTTACGCTTTCCTGCGTTGCGCATTTCCGGCTTGCGGCGAGGATTTTGAACAGGATGCATTGCTTCGGCGTGGAAAGCACGAAATCTGTCATCCGGTCCCGGTCCGCGTCGTCGTACACCTCCGTACCGGTGCTTCCGTTGACGAGAAAACTCTCCCGCTCCTCGCGGCTGAGGTTGTACGCGCATGTCATGTAGAAGTCGACTTCCCAGTCGTGTTCTTCGATGTATTCGCAGACTTCCGGCATGTGTGATCCCACCCCCGCCAGAAGCCCTTTGTCGTGAATCTGCTTCAAACAATCGTGGACGTCGTCAATGCGCCCTTGCTTCCAAAGGTTGTCCGTCCGTGTCCCATGATGGTAAATCGCTATCGGGTGATGCTCGGCAACGGCTCGGATGTTATCCGCCACGTCGCCGCCTTTCCATTCACTCGCCGTCTGCACAATCCAGTGCATCGTGCCGCCACGTTCCCGGTAACGGTCGACCCAGTCCATCACGATCTGGTCGCCGCGAGATTGCATCGCCGTAACGCCGGCCTTTTCCGAGGCAAACCACGCATCAAGAACACGTTCAGTCGTATAGTAATCGCGCATCTCGGCGTTCCGTTCGGGCGTCAAATGAGAATTCCCGCGCAGAGGGTTTCCACCCACGATAAGGCGGGAAATTCTGTGCGGACCGAAATCAATCTCTGGCAAACGCACTGCCCAAACCTCCTTCTTGAAACCCAGGTCTTCTTCCCTTGTGCCACTGGTGATGCCCGTGGTAAATGAATGTACGCTCTCGACGTCCCGTCGGCATCTTTGCCGGCGGTCGACGGCAGGAGCGAGTTGCAGAACGGAAGTGGTGCTCCGGGCGCGCATACCCGGTATGCAAGGAGTGTCCGCCTGATCTCACGGGTGCATTCGATTTTCGATAGGGAACTGGAATGATGACGTCGGAAGAACGTGTGCTTGCCGCGTGCGCGTTTCATCGCCCGGACAGAGTTCCGCGGTTTGATTCCTTCTGGGACCTGCCCGATGCGTGGCGTCAGGAAATCGGCGCACTGAAGGACCTGACGGACATCCAGATCTGGGCCGCAGACGAGACACCGTTCCCTTCTCGAAAAACGGTGTTGAAGGAACAGGACGGGTGGCTCTACGAGCGCGACGGGTGGGGAAGTACGTTCCGGACACGGCCGGGGACTTACTTCCACGAGGTACTTGAAGTCGCGATTCCTGAGGGTGTCGATCCCGACCGCGTAACGTTCGAAGATCCTGCGAGCGGCGGACGCTATCTGATGGGCCGCCAGACCTGGTCCGAATTGCGGCAGGAACTGGAAAATGCTCGGCGTGATTACTGCGTTTTCGCCAAAACAGGGGGCCCGTTCCTGCGCACAACGCTTCTGCGCGGGGAAACACAGTTCCTGATGGACATCGCGACTGATGAAGTTCTTGCTCGGAACCTGGCGGAGAAGGTGGGATCACACCTCTGCGATGTAGGTGTGGAAAGCATCACCAGATGGGGGCTGACGAACACGGGGATCTGGATTTACGACGACGTGGCGTTCAACGAGGCTCCCCTTTTCAGTCCGTCCGCCTTTGAACGCGTCTTTCTGCCTGTGTACAGCCAGATGATTTCGCGGTACAAAGCTGCCGGCGCAAAGTACGTCTTTTTCCATTCGGACGGAAACATAAACCCGTTCGTGGACATGCTTGTTGATGCGGGTATCAGCGGCCTGCATCCGTTGGAGCGACGGGCCGGCGTGGATCCTTTTCTGCTCCGGGAACGCTACCCAAAACTTGTCCTGGCAGGGGGAATGTGCAATACGGATATCCTGATAAACGGGCCGGTGGATCGAATTGAGGTGGAAGCGCGAAAACTGATCGAGCTTGCGCGGGACGGTGGACTGATCATCGGAACTCATTCTGTGAGCCCGGAGGTTCCTCTGGAGCATTTCCGTGCCTACGACCGTATCTGCCGGCGTTACGGAGTATTCACGGAGTGATGGTGCATCTATTACAAAGGGCGTTCTTTGATCACCCGCGCCGGCACGCCGCCCACAATCGTGTAAGGCGGCACGTCCCTGGTGACTACACAACCGGCGGCAAGAATCGCGCCCTTCCCAACCCTCACGCCGTCCAGAACCACAACATTCGACCCCACCCAGACGTCGTCTTCAAAAACCACCCCTTTGAACTCGCAAGGTTGTTCGTAGATGTATTTCGCGCGAGTGGCGAATGTGTGGTTTTCCGGGATTATGAGCGAGTGAGCGCCGATACGCACGCCGCGCCCGAGAACCAGGTTATCGTACAGCATGGTGTAATCGTTGACCGAGCAGTTGGGTCCGATAATCATGTGGAAATCCTTCGGTCGAAGAACAGCCATCGGACCAATGGAACTTCCATCGCCTATCGTGAGCTTGCTTCGGCTGCCCAGTTCAATGCGTGCGGCGGGATGAATCCGTACGTCTTTCCCGATAGTAACGCCGGGATGGTCCTCCCAGCGGTATCCGAACGGGGTTTTGAACACGTCCGCCACGAGGGACCGGAAAAAACCGGGCTCATTGCGGGCAATCTCAGCCAGCAACGCTTTCAATTCGGCGGCGCGAGGGTTCTCAGGCACAGGCGGATCATCGGGCATCGGTTCAACTCCGCGTGAGAAAGTCTGAGACGAGGGTTCGCATACCGGAAATTACAGGAACGAGCCAACGCCATCGAAGCGCAACCCCCCGTGCTGACTTATTCCCCTCCTTGACTCGCCACTCAATCGCTATTTGCGTACATTAGGCAATATACGGAGCCACGTCAGTGACCCGTCCGCAGCTGGTGCCGGGCGGTTCGCGTGTGGATGCGCCAGCCGGAGCACGATGCCAACGGCTCAGGGGAGGTTCTCAATGAACGAAAAACCGAGTGCCGAAGTTGCCGCCGGAGTGATCGGTTCGCGCCTTGTTCAGGCGCTGGAGGAGTTTCTGGACTCCACATCGAGGCGTGATGAACACCTCGTGAAACTGCTTACCGTCATGGCCAAACTCGCGGCATCGGCGCAAACCCCTTTGCCCGGGGGCGCGGCGCATCTGGAAGCCGCCGATGTCTCTGGAGTCGTCGCCGCACTCGAGAAGATCGCAGAACGATCCGTCCCTGCGGGCTCGACCGCGGCGCAAGCTCCCGCTCCCGACATTACCGCCGTCCTGGAGAAACAGAACCAGACGAATGAACTTTTGGTCCGGTTGATCACTGAACAGGCGCGGCGCGTGTCCGAAGCCGAGATGAAACAGATACCCGAGTTGAGCGATCAGGAGCGGTGGGCCGACCTTCAAATCGGTTCCTTCGATGACAAAGATATCGCGTTCATGAAGGAATCAGAAGTTTTTGGTGCTCTGTCAGACGAAACGTTGAAGGTCATTCGCGCGAACGCAACGCTGGAGAAATATGAACCGGGCAAGATGATTTTCGTAATCGGGGATCCGGTCTCCCAGGTCTACATCATCAAGTCAGGAATCGTGGAAATCTGCCGCCCGACCGACGACCCGGACAAACTGAATGTCGTGGCGTATCTAACCGCGGGTGATTCCATCGGGGAGATGTCCATTCTCATCTCCGGGGATTCCCGCAGCTCTATCGCGCGGGTGCCGCAAGGCGCGGAAGTCTTGATGATTCCGCATGACGTGTTTATGAAGCTTTTCAAGGCGTTGCCAGAGCTCGCTCTCCGCCTCGCGACAGTGTTTGCGCGCCGGCTGAAAACGTCAATCAAGAAGGAGCGCATTCAAACTCATCACCGCGAACTTCAGGGGTCGCTGGAATATTTCGATCTCGCGACCATCATCCAGACGCTGTTGTCCTCCGACGAAAGGACGGGCGTTCTTACGGTGACCGACGAGCAGCAGGAACCTGTGGCCGACCTCTATTTCGAGGCGGGGACCATGCGGTATGCCCGTTACCGCCAGCTCCTTGGCGAAGAAGCCTTCTATCAGCTTTTCCAGACGGAGAACAAAAAAGGGAGCTTCTCGTTCAAAGAAGGCAAATTCCCGGAAGGTTTCGACCAGCGAGCGGAAGTATCGGTGCCAGGCATGTCCCTGTTGTTCGAAGCGGCGCGACTTTCGGATGAGCTCAAGCTTCTCAAGGAACAGATACCCGACCCTGACAAAGTCTTCAAACCGAAGGTTGACGCCCTGGAATGGACCGATGACGACAACCGGACCTTGGCGAACGGTATCTGGAACATGCTGCGGAGAGGCGCGTCGGTGAGGGAATTGACGGAGAATCTTCCGCGGTCGGAATACGCGATCTACGCAGTGCTCTCCGAAATGCTGAAATCCGGTCAGATTGAATAGGGCGAGCATTACACAGCGGCGGCAGCCGCATGCTCTCAGAGAAAAGAAGGTTGGCGCGTGCGAATCATCATAGAAAAGGACTATGCAGGCGTCTCGCGCCGTGCGGCCGATTTCGTTGAGGCACTGCTGCGGCGCAAACCGAACGCGGTCCTCGGGCTGGCGACCGGCTCAACTCCTCTGGGTCTCTACCGGGAACTCAGCCGACGGCACAAAGAAGCGGGGCTGGATTTCTCTGGTGTGACGACGTTCAATCTCGACGAGTATTACGGGCTCACGCCCGATCATCCGCAAAGTTACCACCATTTCATGCGCGCAAACTTGTTCGACCACATTAACGTGCCCCGCGAGAACATCAACATACCTTCTGGAACCGCGAAGGACATCGCAAAATCATGCGAGGATTACGAGCGAAAAATCCGGGACTCCGGTGGTATTGATCTGCAGATTCTCGGCATTGGAAGTGATGGCCACATCGCCTTCAACGAACCGGGATCGAGCCTCGCCTCTCGCACACGGCCCAAAACACTTGCGCCGGAGACGATCCGCGACAACGCCCGCTTTTTTGGAGAAGGAGAAGAGGTACCGAAATTCGCCATCACAATGGGGGTCGGCACCATACTCGAGTCCGCCGCCTGCCTGCTCCTTGCAACCGGCAAGGGCAAAGCCCGAATACTGGCGGAAGCAGTGGAAGGCCCTGTGACCTCGCAGGTTACCGCGAGCGCATTGCAGCTTCATCCGCACGCAATCGTCATCTCGGATGACGAAGCGGCCAGTTGCCTCAAGCGCAGGGCATACTACGAGCATGTAGAGCGGGTTTCAAGCGAATTCGGGGGGAAAGCCGATACTCGTCCCTGGAGCCGCTGACGTTTCCGGGTGATCCTTCGCCTGATGAAGCGGCGTGTTCCGCCGGTTCCCGCGTGGGAATTACCGGCGTTTGGAGCGGATCAGAACGCCGCGGCCGCTTTCGACGGGAGCGGCTGTTGCGAAAAATCACCCCTGCTTTTCTGAACGAAATCTCCCGCCCGCGTTCCGCCCTGGTTTCCACCCGAATTGACAGTGCGGATTTCCCGCTCAACAAAGTGAGACGAGCGTAGACACCCGGTTGGAATCTTTTCGGATCGGGAGTTCGTGTTCTGCGACGTCCAATTTGCAGTGGGCGGCTTCGGTGTGATGGCCGCTGTTTGCCGGGTGCGTCCTCTGAGCACGCTGTTCCCGTTTGCCGGCAACTACGCCGATTCCACGTGCAGTTGGCGTGTTCCGGCCCTCGGCGGTACATTTCGTTTAACCCTCCCGAGTGTTCATGGGTATCTAACGTTTCACGTTGCAGTCCGTGACTCCTGTCTGGGATTCCGGGGAGGATTCCGTGGAATACGAGCAGTTGTTGATCGAGCAGCGCAAAGCGAAAATCGAGGCGATCCGCGCGTTGGGGGTGGATCCGTACCCCTACCGGTTCGATCCTGCCAACACGACCAGGGAAATTGTTGCTGATCCCGAACGGTTTTCCGAACAACCGGTATCAATTGCAGGACGGCTGATGTCCATTCGGGGAAAGGGGAAAACGGCGTTCGCGCATATTCAGGATGCCGAGGGAAGGATCCAGATCTACGTGCGCAGGGATGCCGTCGGGGAAACCCCGTATTCGATCTGGAATCTACTGGACATTGGTGACATCATCGGGGTGAAGGGGCCGGTTTTCGTTACCCATACGGGCGAAACCACCGTCCAGGTGACCGAGTTCGTTGTCCTCTGCAAAAGCATTCGTCCGCTTCCCGTGGTGAAGGAACAGATGGTTGAGGGGGAGCGCCGGGTGTATGATGACATTCGTTCGAATGTCGAACTCCGCTATCGTCACCGCTCCATCGACCTGATCATCAACCCCGAAGTGCGCGAAGTGTTCCGCAAAAGGTCGCAGATTCTGCAGACCGTAAGGCGCGTTCTCGAGGATCGCGGTTTTGTCGAGGTCGAAACCCCTGCGCTCCAGCGGGTGTACGGTGGGGCGAACGCACGGCCGTTCAAAACGCATCACAACGCTCTGGACATAGATCTCTATCTCAAAATCAGCCCTGAGCTCTACCTTAAGCGATTGGTCGTAGGCGGCCTGGAACGCGTGTACGACTTGTCGAAGAACTTCCGCAACGAAGGAATCGACCGCACGCACAACCCTGAGTTCACCATGCTTGAGGCGTACCAGGCATATGCGGATTTCAACGACATGATGGCTCTCACGGAAGCCATGTACGTGGAATCGTGCCTCAAAGTGAACGGAACAGCAACGATCGCCCTTCAGGGACGCGAGATCAATCTCGAACCTCCGTGGGAACGCGTCGAGATGGTCGAGGCTATCGAAAAACATGCCGGCATTACAGTTGAAAACCTTTCGGATGAGGAACTGCTCAGCATGGTCCGAGTTCACGACCCCGATGCGCCGCCCGTTCTTTCGCGGGGTATGCTGATCGCAGACCTGTTCGAATACCGAGTGGAAAAAGAACTCACCGGCCCTGTTTTTGTGACAAACCATCCGGAGGAGACTTCGCCGTTGTGCAAAGCCTCCCGGACGAGGCCGGGGTTCATTGAACGATTTGAGCCTTACATACTGGGGTACGAAATCGGGAACGCGTACTCCGAGATGAACGACCCGGTTCGTCAACGGCAGCTCCTCGAGGCACAGGCGGCGCACCGTGAAGTGGACGGTGAGGTACCCCCTGTCGACGAGGATTTTCTCCGTGCAATGGAGATCGGGATGCCTCCGACCGGAGGGTTAGGCATAGGCATAGACCGAATGGTCATGGTGCTCACCGACCAGGCGTCAATCCGCGACGTCATCGCGTTCCCCACGTTGCGCCCTGCGGACGCCAGAGATGCCGACACACCCTGACGCAGAAACGGAGCGACCAATGGAGAAAACACCGGAAGCAGCGTATGAGGAACTCGTCCAGCGGGTGAAGAACATCGCTCTGCTGGGGAATACGGCAAGCGTTTTGCACTGGGATATGGAAACGTACATGCCCTCCGCAGGGGCGGAATACCGTTCGCGGCAGCTATCCTTGCTCTCGGGAATGCTGCATGAGCAATTCACGGCGCCGGAAATCGGTGATCTGCTTACATGTGTCGAACAGAGTGATCTCGTGAAGGACCCCTTGTCCGATTGCGCGGTTAACGTAAGGGAAATCCGTCGCGAATATGACCGTGAAGTGAAGGTGCCCAAAAGCCTTGTGGAAGAACTTGCGCGGGTAACCTCGCTCGCGCACGTTGTGTGGCGCGAGGCGAGAAAGAATTCTGATTTCAAGGCCTTTCAACCTACGCTCGAGAACGTAGTGCGCCTGACTCTGGAAAAGGCCGATGCCATCGCCACCGGGCCCACCAGATATGATACTCTCCTCGATGGGTACGAGCCCGGGATGACCACGGACCGCATGAAAGCGGTGTTCACCGCCTTGGGCAACGAGTTGAACCCCTTCGTCGAGGAGATCCTTTCCTCCGGAAAGGAGCCCGACCGGACGATCCTGACGCGGAAATACCCGACCGACAGGCAGGCAGTTCTCGGGCAGATACTGGTGGGTGCAATTGGTTTCGATCTGGCGGGCGGACGGATTGATGTGACGACCCATCCCTTCTGCGCGCAGGTCGGTCTGGGTGACGTCAGAGTCACCACGCGATATAACGAACGCGATCTGGGAGACGCGATGTTCGGGCTTCTCCACGAAGCGGGCCACGGTTTGTATGATCAGGGGACAGACCCGGCGCATTTCGGGCTTCCGCGGGGTGGCTTCGTGTCGCTCGGTATTCACGAATCGCAGTCGCGGATGTGGGAGAATTTCGTTGGAAGGAGCCGCGGCTTCTGGCGTTTTGCGCTGCCGATTGCGAAAAGTGTCTTCCCTGAGGCGCTGTCGGATGTGTCGCTCGATGCCTTTTACTGGGCCGTGAATGATGTTCAGCGGTCGTACATCCGGGTAGAAGCGGACGAAGCAACGTATAACCTGCACGTCCTCCTGCGTTTCGAAATCGAACAGGCCATCGTCTCAGGCGACCTCGCGGTGGCGGACATTCCCGGCGCGTGGAACGAAAAGATGCAGCAACTGTTGCACATCACCCCGCGGAACGATGCCGAGGGGTGCCTGCAGGACACGCACTGGAGCGGAGGTGGTTTCGGGTATTTCCCCACGTATACGCTGGGAAACCTTTACGCGGCGCAGTTTTTCGAGCAGGCGCAGGCGGATCTCGGTGATCTCGACGAGCAGTTCCGCAGGGGAGATTTTCTGCCTCTGAGAGAATGGCTCAAAGAAAAGATTCACCGGCAGGGGATGCGGTATCGGGCGAATGAACTTGTCGAGAAAGTTACGGGAAGGCCGCTCAGCCATGAACCGCTGATGCGCCACCTGAAGAACAAGCTGGCTCCCCTGTACGGCGTCGCGCGGGAGACCAGATGAAGTACGAGCTTTTCGTCGCCCGGCGCTACCTTCGACCGAAAAGATCGGAGCTTTTCGTAAGCCTCACGACGATGCTTACCACGCTGGGAGTCACGCTGGGCGTCGCGGCGCTCATCATCGTCCTGTCGGGCATGAATGGTTTCGCCGGGGAGATACTTCGCCACCTGATCGGGATGAACGCGCACCTCTGGGTCCAATCCCAGACGGGGAGCCTCGCCGACAGCCGCGGAATCGAAGAAAAGATAAAGCAAATCCCGGGCGTTGTCGGAGTGTCGCCCACGATCTATGAGGAAACGCTCATTGCGAACCCCTCGGTTGCTCAGACAGGCGCCCAGATCAAGGGTGTCGACACGCTGACTATCGGCGATGTCTCGAACATCGTGCGCCTGTTCAAAGAAGATTCTGTCAACTGCACGGGGCGCTTCTTTCTCGGTCGAGATTCAGCGAACGCAGAACCGGGGATCGTGCTGGGCTGGCAACTCGCGGGTAAGCTTCAGGTGTTCGTCGGAGATCGTGTGTACGTGGTGATCCCGCCGAAAGGCCCGGTGAACCCGATGATGGTCGTTCAACCGAGGTTCGCACCTTTTCGCGTAACCGGTGTCTTCGACTCGGGTTTCTACGAGTTTGACGCGACGCTTGCGGTAATGGACATCCATGAGGCGCAACGTCTGTTTGACTACGGGACTTCCGTAGGCGCTGTCGAGGTGAAGTTGCGCGACGCCTTCATGGCGGACGGAGTGGATAGCCTCGTTTCGCAGAAACTTGGCGGTTACCCCTACACTACGACGACATGGGTCGAGCTGAACGGCGGGTTGTACAAATGGCTCATGATCGAGAAATGGTTCGCATTTATCGTACTGAGTCTGATCATACTTGTAGCGGCATTTAACATTGTTAGTACGTTGACGATGGTGGTGCGAGACAAAACGAAAGAGATCGGTATCCTGAAAGCAATGGGGGCAACTGCGTCCGAGATATCGCGCATTTTTCTGGTGCAGGGACTCATTGTGGGATTTGTTGGAACTGTTTCCGGAGGCATTCTGGGATACACGCTTTGCTGGATTCAGGACAAGTACCACGTCGTTCGTTTGCCTGCGGAGCTCTACCAGGTGAATGCATTCCCTGTTGAAATGCGCGTTCTGGATTTCGTCGCGATTGGTTCCGCGGCGATTGTGATATGCCTGCTGTCGGCGCTTTACCCCGCCCGGCGCGCGGCCAATATGGACCCGGTGGAGGCGATTCGCAATGAGTGACGATCTGCCGGTTGCGTCCGAAGTGGCCGTCCTGGCCGAGAACCTGCACAAAAGCTATCCGACACCGGAGGGCGATTTACCGATCCTTGTCGGTGTTGACCTGCGCGTCCGCAAAGGGGAAATCGTCGCGATCACCGGTGAATCGGGGGCAGGCAAGAGCACTTTGCTGCACCTTCTTGGCGGGCTCGACAGGCCGACTTCCGGGCATATCACTGTTGATGGCGTACGCATCGACAATACCGACGAGGGAGCGAGATCGCGGTTCCGAAATGAACGGGTCGGCTTCGTGTTCCAGTTTCATCACCTGTTGCCGGATTTCACGGCCCTCGAAAATGTGATGATGCCGTGTCTGATCGCGGGGACCGATGTTGCCGCCGCAAAGACGGTTGCCCTGGAGATGCTCACTTCAGTTGGTCTGGAGAACCGTCTGGGACACCGTCCGAATGAGCTTTCAGGGGGCGAACAGCAAAGGGTTGCGGTGGCGCGCGCGCTGGCAAACAAGCCCGCGATAGTGTTCGCGGATGAGCCATCAGGGAACCTCGACTATCGTCACAGCAGGCAGTTGAACGACCTGTTGTGGAGTCTTGCGCGCGCCAAAGCGGTTACATTCGTTATCGCCACACACGACCGCGCGCTCGCACTCAGGGCAGACCGCGAAATCCGCCTTGAAAACGGTGTCGCGCGGGAACTGACAAAAGCCGAAACGGCGTCCTATTCTGAAGAGATCGGTAATGTTGCGTCAGCTTGTCGGGGCTGAAAGGTTCCATGGGCAAACGCGTATGTGAGCGGTGCAAAGCAGATGACGCGATTGTGCGTCTGATCTCGGTGAAAGAGAACACGGAAAAGGTTGAATACCTCTGCGCGAATTGCGCCCGTGCAGAAGGAGTGGAGATTGTTGTGGGCGGCAAGGAGGCAGTTCAGGTGTCAGACTCCGGAGAAACTGAGGAAGTAGAACAGGGTTCCCGCGAGGATTCGGTGATGTGTCCCGGTTGCCGGCTTACGTATGCGCGGTTCAAGGAGCGGTACCGACTCGGGTGCGCAGAGTGTTTCGATGCGTTCCGGCCTCTGCTTATACCCCTTCTCAAAAAGGTCCACGGCGCGGAAAGGCACCGGGGGAAACGTTTCGCCCGCCTGGCTGACGAAGACATTACCTCGGGTACGCCGCGCGGAACGTGGATGCTTGAGCTTCTCAAAAGACGCCTGCAGGCAGCGGTTGAGAGGGAGGAATTTGAAGAAGCTGCCAGGTTGCGGGACCGGATAGAAGCGATTTCGAAGGAATCGAATGTGGAGCGAACTGCGCAATGACACTCGATGCGCTGGTTCGGCAGACGCCGATGTGGCTTGATGCGTCAGGCGCGTATGCGGACGTGATCGTGTCGAGCAGAGTGCGTCTCGCACGAAATCTGCGGCACATACCTTTCTCGTCCCAGAACAAAACCGCGGACGAGGAACGCGTGGTAGATGAAGTGCTTTCTGCGGCCCAGCACGTTCGCGACCTGAACCAGAGCACCTATTTTGACATGAAACAGCTCGAGGAACACGATCGCCAACTGCTGGTGGAACGGCATCTGATAAGCCCTGCACTGGCCCTCCGCGGAGGTAATGGCGGTGTGATGGTGGACCAGGACGAGCGCCTCAGCATCATGGTTAACGAAGAGGACCACCTGAGGCTTCAGGCCCTTACGGCTGGTTTTGAACCACAGGCCGCCTGGCAGATGCTCGACAAGGTTGATACCGAGCTCTGCGGGAGGCTTGATATCGCGTATGATGCGGATCTGGGGTATCTCACCGCGTGTCCGACGAACGTGGGGACCGGGTTGCGCGCTTCGATTCTCATTCACCTGCCGGGGCTCGTGCTCGTGCAGACGGTCGATCAGGTCCTGAACGGCATCGCGCAAGTAGGGTTGACCGTTCGTGGCTTTTACGGGGAAGGAACCGAAGTTGTCGGCAGTCTGTTTCAAATATCAAATCAGATCACGCTGGGGAAATCCGAACACGAGATCCTCGAGACGCTGGAACGCGTCGTCAGGCAGATTATCGACTTTGAGTACAGCGCGCGACAGACGCTTTTGCGGGATGCTCGCGCTCAAATAGAAGACAAGATATGGCGTTCTTGGGGCATCCTTGCGAACGCGCGCGTTCTGAGCGGTCAGGAATTCATGAATCTCGCATCTGCCGTGAGACTGGGAGTGAGCACCGGGGTTCTCAAAGAACCATCGCTGGTCCTTTTGAATGAATTGCTTGTGCGGGTACAGCCTTCCCACATCCAGCGCATGGCAGGAAGCAGACTCGACAGTGACCAGCGGGACCAGAACCGTGCCGAATATGTGCGCGAACGGTTCGCGAGCACGACGACTTCCAGCAGGCAAACAAGAGATTGAGAAACACTGAAAATCGATAACACCGGAATGGAAGGTGGAGGCAACGCAATGGATCACCAGATGTTTACGGAGCGGGTGAAGAAGGTCATGGCGCTCGCCCGGGAGGAGTCACAACGCCTGGGTCATGACTATGTAGGTACTGAACACCTTCTCCTGGGACTTATCAAGGAAGGTGAAGGTCTGGCCATTGCCGCGCTGACGAGCCTGGGGCTGGATCCGGAGACTATAAAGCAGTCTGTTGAAGACGCGGTCGCCCAAACCGGCGGCCAGATGCTTATGGGACAGGCTCCGTTCACCCCCAAGGCCAAGGAAATTCTGGAAAGGGCAATGGCGGAAGCGAAGGAAATGAAAGTGCAGTATGTTGGCACTGAACACCTGTTGCTTGCCCTCGTCAAAGACCGGGAAAATGTCGCCGCGCAGATTCTTTCCGCTCTGGGAGCGGATTACAAGACGATCAAAGAAGAGGTTATTGCTCTCATCACCGGTGGAAGCAAGGCCGGACAGCCGAAGGAGAAGAAAAGCAAGACGCCTTTTCTAGATCATTTCGGGCGGGATTTGACCAAACTGGCACGTGAAAATGCCCTCGATCCGGTCATAGGGCGCGAAAAGGAAATTGAACGGGTAAGTCAGGTTCTCAGCCGGAGGAAGAAGAATAATCCGGTCCTGATCGGTGAACCCGGTGTTGGAAAAACCGCGATCGCGGAGGGCCTCGCACAGAAAATTGTGGCGAAGGAAGTGCCGCACGTGCTGGAAAACAAGCGGATTGTGACGCTGGATATGGGTGGCATCGTTGCCGGAACGAAGTACCGCGGGCAGTTTGAAGAGCGCATCAAAGCGATCATGAACGAACTTGTCCAAAACCGCGAGGTCGTGATTTTCATTGACGAGTTGCACACAATCGTCGGGGCAGGTTCGGCGGAAGGAACGCTTGACGCATCCAACCTGTTCAAACCGGCGCTTTCCCGGGGTGAGCTCCAGTGTATCGGCGCCACCACTCTGGACGAGTACCGCAAGCACATAGAAAAAGATGGCGCCCTTGAACGGCGTTTTCAGACGATCATGGTGGATCCTCCTTCGGTCGAAGACACGGTGAAGATTCTCAAGGGCCTCCGTCCGAAATACGAGGAACACCACCGCGTGAAATTCCCCGACGCTACGATTGAAGCCGCCGTGATGATGGCGGAGCGATATCTCCACGACCGATACCAGCCGGACAAATCGCTCGACGTTATCGACGAAGCCGGCTCAAGGGTGAGACTGTCGAAGGTCAGCGTTCCAAACGAAATCAAGGCGCTCGAAGCGCAGATCGCCGAGATCGAGACGAAGAAGGAATCGGCAGTTAACGAGCAGAATTTCGAAGAGGCTGCCAACCTGCGTGACGAGGAAAAAGCACTGCGAGACAAACTGGCGCTTGAACGCAGGAAATGGGAAGAAGCGCGCGAAAACGACGTCATCGAGGTGACAGAAGAAGACATTGCCTACGTTGTGAGCAGCATGACAGGTATTCCAGTTTTCCGGCTCGCGAAAAACGAATCCGAAAAACTCATGCACATGGAAGAGGAACTGGGCAAACGCGTCGTGGGGCAGCGGGAGGCAATTGCGGCAGTATCTCGCGCAATTCGGCGTTCGCGCAGCGGACTGAAAGACCCTGATCGGCCGATCGGTTCGTTTGTGTTTCTCGGGCCAACGGGCGTGGGAAAGACTGAACTGGGGAAGGCATTGGCGGCGTACCTGTTCGAAGATGAAGACGCCGCGATCATCATCGACATGTCGGAGTTCATGGAGAAGTTCGCGGTCAGCAGGCTGGTCGGTGCTCCTCCCGGTTATGTGGGGTACGAAGAAGGCGGTCAGCTCACCGAAAAGGTTCGCCGCAAGCCGTATTCCGTCATTCTGCTGGATGAAATAGAAAAGGCCCACCCCGACGTGTTCAACATTCTGCTCCAGGTACTGGACGACGGGCGGCTTACGGACAGCTATGGCAGGAAGATAGACTTCCGCAACACAATCCTTATCATGACGTCGAACCTTGGCAGCCGGGATATCGGCAGCATGGGGACCTTCGGGTTTGGAAGCAAGGACTCCCTTCCCTCCCGTTCGGAGATGGAGTCGGCAATCAACCGGGAACTGAAGCGCGCGTTCAACCCCGAATTCCTCAACCGCCTCGACGAAGTGGTGATTTTCAACACCCTTTCTCACGACGATATGCTCACCATAGTTCACATTCTGATGTCGGACGTGAAGAAACGGGTAAAAGACCGCCATCTGGACCTGGAGATTACCCCTGCCGCAACCGTGTTCCTTGCGGAAAAGGGGTACGATCCTGCCCTTGGCGCGCGTCCGTTGAAACGCACGATTCAGAAGTACCTCGAAGACCCGCTGTCGGAAGAGATATTGACGGGGAAATTCGACGGTGGTGGAACCGTGCTGATCGATCGGGACGGAGATCGCCTGGTCTTTTCACTGAAGGATGTCTTGCCTGCGCCGGCGCAGAACCCGAACGAACCGGGAATTGAGGATCACGGGACGGCGGACCCCCTTGTGGGAAACACGCAGACGCGGTGACGCGCCGCATTTGGAGCGTGAGAAACGGGCGGACCCTGAAGGGCCCGCCCGTTCTCTTTTCCCCTCGGGGCTTGTGCAGTGGGGAATGCGCGGAGTATTGTTTCGGTTGTTCTTCGGGCGCTGGACGCGGCGTTTCTGGCGCAACAAAGCCGATCGCAAGTGCCCCTGTGCGTCTCAGTCTCACAAAGGAGAAAACGATGCCAAAGAAAGTGCGCGTGGCGATGATGAGCATGGCACACGCTCACGCCGATGGGTACGCGAGGCAGGTCGGGCAGATACCGGATGCCCAGTTGATGTGCATCTGGGATGATATGCCGGAGCGCGGCAGACCCATGGCCGAGAAGTACGGAGTGCCATTCTTCGGTAACGCAATGGAAGAGGTACTCGACCGCAAAGATGTAGATGCGATTGTCGTCAACGCGCCTACTGCGCAGCACACGGAGATCTACCTGAAGGCAATTGAGCGTGGAAAACACGTGTTCACGGAAAAGGCATTGACGATCTCGACAAAAGAGGCGGATGTCGTCGTTGAGGCGGTGAAGAAACATCCCGGGATCAAGTTCACCGTAAGTCTGCCGAGCCGCACGCGCGGCGAGAACCTTTTGATCAAGGAACTGGTGGAGGATGGCGTTCTCGGTCGGATTACCATGATTCGGGGCCGGGTTGCGCACCAGGCGGCCATTGATAAGTGGTTCTCCGGCGGCCAGTTGTGGTTTGTTGACAAGAAAGCCGCGGGCGGCGGTGCCATGTTCGATCTCGGATGCCACACGACTGATATGATCCGATGGATCATGGGCCCACCCAGGTACGCCGTTGCACAGATGAACAACTTCTCGCGCGTCTACAAGATCGACGACAACGGGGTTGCCGTTGTCGAATTCGCCAATCGCGGCCTGGGGATTCTCGACACGAGTTTCTGCCACAGGTCCGGCCCGAATCTTTTTGAAGTGTTCGGCACGGAAGGCTATGTGGGGCGCGGTTTCCCTGGGATGCCGCTGATGATCCAGAGCAGAAAGCTCAAAGGCGGGAACAGGATCGACGGCATGATCATTCCTTCCAAACTTCCGGAGAACAAGCCAAGCATCATGGAAGCCTGGATCTCGGCGATTCTCAAGGACACGCCCCTGATCACGACGGTCGAAGACGGGCGCAATCTGACGGAAATGCTCGAGGGATGTTATACCGCCTGGCGGACGGGAAAACGTTACACGTTTGCGAAATGAGGTGTCGGTTCTCAAAGTCCGGGAGAGGAAGCTCCTTCACGTCCCCTCCCGGATTCCCTTTCCTGTGAGCACGTTACGGGTTGCCCGGTGGAGCCAGAACACAACCGCCGCGGCCCAGAGCCACGCCGCGAGGATTTCCATCGGCCAGCTTCTTTTCGCGATCAACGCCGACGCACCGGACAGGAGAACAACAAGAACAGCCCCTGTCAGCGCCGCCTTCCGCCATCGGGTCATTCTGCCCGTCCGCGCAACAACAAGAGCTACGCTTCCAGCCCAGGCTGAGGCGAGTAACACGGCGCTTGAGGGCACGTCCGGTACCGATGCGCCTGTGCTGCTGAACATGATCCCTTTCAGGAGGCGATCCAGTACAGCGGCGCCTCCGACGGCGGCCAACGGAATCACGCTTTCCTTCGTCGGCAGGAACACGTAGAGCAGCAACGTCGTCAAGGCGATCGCGGCAGAGGATGCGAGATCATCCGACATTGCGCCGTCGATGAAAAGCCAGAACGGCGACTGCGCCGCGGAATGAACTATCCCTTCCGCCACCGATCGCTCCATTTCGCTCGGAGGTAGATTGACGGCCGCGGCAGTGACGGCCGCCGCTATCACGGCGTAGGGAAGCCAACTCGTCCACCTCATCCGGGAACCTCGGGTCCTGACCCTGCCAGAATTGCCTGGTCGGGTTCAAAATACGCGCGAACTACCCTGTTTATGTCCTCAGCCGTCACCGAGTTCACGAGGTCAGCAAATCGGTGGAGGTAATCCCAGCCGAGACGGTATATCTCGATCTCCGACATGATGCTTGCCACTCCCTCGTTCGATTCCAGCTTCAAGGGAAGTGATCCAATCAGGTGCGATTTGCAGTCCTCCAGTTCGTCTTGCGGAACGGGTGTCTCCCGCAGCTTTGCGACTTCCTGTTCTATGGCCGACACCGCTTTTCGGTAATGTTCGGGTGCAACCCCCGCAACGCACACCCAAGGCCCGGCGCCCAGACCAGCGTTGACGCGGCTCGCCGCGTAATACGCCAGGCCGAGTTCCTCTCGCACCTTTTGACCGAGCCGACCCATAAGCCCGAAACCACCGAGGATGAGATTCGCCACACTTGCCGGAACGAAATCAGGATGGTTTCGCGGGGGGCCTATCGTGCCCCAGGCCAGGTCGATCTGCACTTTACCGGGGATTACCGTGTACGTTTCCCGCGGCCCGTCACGACGCGTGCAATCCGGCAAGGGCGCGGGATTTGCAGTTCTCGCATTCGTGCTCCAGAGCGGGGCGAAGAGCTTTTCCACGTCGTCCTGTCGCAGATTGCCGACTACGCTGATGATTGCCGGTCGCCGCCGAACCAGGCTGTCGAAAAAGTGCCGCACATCGTCACGCGTGAACCCGGCCACGGTTTCTCTCTCACCGTCGGCGGGGCGTGAATAGGGATGGTCTTCCGGGTAGGCGAGTTTGCGAAACGCGAGGTTCGTAACTGATCTGGTGTCATTATCGCGTTCCTCAAGCTCCGTGAGGATCTCCCCTCGTACCTTCTCAATTTCCGCTGCGGGAAAGGACGGGCTGTGAAGGACCTCGGAGAGCAGCTCAACGATCATCTGGAGATCGTCTGAAAGGCACTTTGCGCCAAATCGAACTGTGTGCAGGCCCGCCCCGACGCCCAACGAACCTCCAACGGATTCCACCAGTTCGAAAAGCTCCGCCGCGGACCGGCGCTGTGTGCCCCGTGTCAAACATTCGGCGGTGAACCGACACAATCCCGGGCGGTCCGGGGGGTCATCCACGGCGCCGGCAAGAATCGCGCCCTGAACCACCACCGCAGGGCTGGCGGGGTTCTCGCGGACGAGGAGGATGGCTCCATCCGGCAACACAGTCCGCGAAACGCTTTCGGAATCCGGGAGACCGATCGACGCTGCAGAGGTACTCACTGGATACCTTCTTCCGTTTCCGTTTCTTCGTCCGCGTCTTCCAGCTCGTCTTCGCCGCCGAGGGGTTGATACCACCCGACAACGCGATTTCGTCTGGCAAACAGGCTTTCTGCGGCTGCTCTGACGTCTTCCGCCGTAACATCGCTGATTCGCTGCTCAAACTCGTCCAGAAACTGCGCCGGAAATACGGTGAATCCGAGGGTCAACACCATGGCGCGATGGGTGATACGCTCATTTGTGAAGGCGAACAGCGCACGCAACTGTTTGCGTGCTTTCGCCATTTCCGCAGCGTCCGGTGGTGAGGCCGCGATCGCTTCCAGCTCCCGCAGAATCGCTCCCTCCACCTCGCCGTGAGTCCTGCCGTCTCTCACAACAGCCGTGATGTCAAAAAGGAACGGGTCGATACTTGCTTCCAGGTTGCAGTCGACGTCGATTGCCAGTTCCTTTTCGACCAGCGCGCGGTACAGGCGGGAACTGCGACTCTCAGCTCCGCTACCGAAGCCGAGGGAGATCGGGCTTCCAAGGATGGAGCCGAGAACAAGCGACGGCACAAAACGGGGATCAGTTGCTTTTGGCGCAAGAAACGCCATTTCGAGGTAGCCCGTCGCACCCGGGCCCTCAAGCAGAACGCGGCGCTCCGCGACCGGGGCTGGTTCAATGGCGCGAGGTGCAGGAGGCGTCGCACCGGGGGGAATTTCCGAGAAAAGCTCTTCGAGACGCCCTAGGAGAACCCGCGTTTCGAAATCTCCGACCACAACACACACGGCGTTGTTCGGAATGTAATACGTCCGAAAATACGCGAGCAGGTCCTCGCGCGAGAGATTTCGGATATCCTCGGCGATGCCGATCACCTCGTGCCCGTAGGGGTGCGCGTGAAATGCAGCAGCCGTAACCTGCTCGGCAAGTCGCCATTCCGGTTGGTTTTCATACGCATCGCGCTCCGCGAGTATGACAGAGCGTTCCGTTTCAAAAACATCCGGAGCGAACAACGGACCTGAAAGACGGTCTGCCTCGATCTGCAGGACAATGTCCAACTTGGAGGACGGGATCGTCGTGTAGTATGCGGTGCAGTCTATCCATGTGAAGGCATTGGTGGTTCCTCCTTCGCGTGCGATCAAGCGATCACGCTCAATACCCGGGAATCGCTGGGAAGGTTTGAACAGCATATGCTCGATCCAATGAGATACCCCGGTCTGCCCGGGGAGCTCATTCCGGCTCCCCACGCGGTACCCCATCCAGAAACTGGTTACCGGCGCATGATGCCGCTCCTCCGTTACCACGGTCAGACCGTTCGTCAGCACAGACACTTGATACGGCGGGTTCGCCATTCGGTTCTCCGTTCCGCGTCAGGGACGAACGTGAGGGCCGAACACGCGGCGCAGATAAATACGATTGCACGCGCGTCCCTGATCGAACCGCAGGTCCACGATGTCGAAATCCTCGGTGATACAGAGGGTCAACATCCCGCGATACCGATTCAGCGTATTGATGTCAACGGAGCGGTACCCTCGCCTGCGTATCTCCTCCAGGGTGAAGCGGAAAAGCCCCCTCCCGATGCCTTTGCCGCGGATTTCGGGAAGGCCTCCCATGAGAGCGATGAAGAAGACGCCGGGCTCCTGTGCGTCATGACCCAGCACGTACGTGACGATTCTGCCGTCCAGCCTCGCTACGGTCAGCAAGGCTCCCGGTTTTTCCGTGAGAGTCTGCCTCCACGAGGCAGCGCCCTTTTGCAGGTCCTTCGCGCCGTCCCATTCGTAAAATGCGGCTTCGTGGACCTTCACCGCCTCATCAACCGCCTCGACACCCGCTATCTCGTATACCGGTTCGCTCACGTCTGTTTCCCCCGTCCGTTGTGTGGATAACGACTTGAGAAAAAATACGCTAACCCACCTGCGCCCCAAAGGGCGGCCTGTGCTTGACATGCGTAGGATGGATGGTGCACTCTTGATAACGTGGGTATAGATACTTCCCCGATTAGTCGGGGGTTCGCAGAACGATGGACAAGGGACAAGAGCAGCTCATGTGCGATAACACGGATATCATGGAGTCGGTGAAGGAAATAGCCGAGGAGGCTGGCCGGATCGCGCTTTCGCAATTCGGCGCCAGCCGGCCTCACGTGAAAACTGATCGGAGCTTCGTCACTGCAACGGACCGGGAAGTGGAGCAGTTCATACACCGGAAACTTCACGAGCTCTTCCCGGACGACGCCATCATCGGGGAGGAATTCGGTGGGTCCCCTGGCACCATACGGGAATACGTCTGGTTACTGGATCCCATAGACGGAACCACCAACTTTGTTGCGGGCTTGCCCCATTGGGCAGTCTGTGTTGCACGGCTGCGGTTTGGCGTTCCCGTGCTGGGAGTGGTCGTCCTCCCCGTCCTGCGCGAGACCTACGCCGCTGCAACGGGAATCGGCGCAACGTTGAACGGCTCCCCGTTCAAAATGCTCGAACGTGACGATCCTCCAAACGAACAACTGATAGCCGTATGGTCAACGTGGTACCGGGAAGTGGACCTCAAGTTTTCGGGGAAGGTCCGAACTCTCGGGAGTACGGTCGTCAAGTGCCTTTACGCCGCCAAAGGCAGTTTCGTTGGCGCTTTGACACCGGAGGTTCACGCATGGGATATCGCCGCCGGGCTTCCCGTCCTCTGGGAATCCGGTGGTCAGGCGTACGCGAGGGATGGTAAGGTCTACGAGGTGATGGATCTCGATCCTGCGAACGGATACCTCGTTCCGCCGCTCATTCTCAGCGCCCCTTCGCGGAGGGATTTTATGCGGCAGATGATCACTGCCAGGCGAACGTGATGCATCGGGTGGGACGATAGGAATGAGGCTCTCGCGCAGCAGCAGGATCCCGCTGATCGTCTTCGTGGCGGTTCACAGTTTCGCCGGGTGTGCGTACTATAACACGTTCTACAATGCGGAACGTGCGTTCGAAAAAGGTGAACGCGCCCGACAAAGCCGTGAAGCACTGCAGCGGGCCGGGTCCCCCGCGACCCGGCGCCCTTCCCAGCAATCATCGTCGACGAGAGGGGCGGCAGTCGGCGATGAGCAATCGTACCGCACCGCAATCGAAAAATCGGCAAAGGTGCTTGTCTATCATCCGCGAAGTCGGTATGTAGACGACGCGCTGCTGCTCATGGCGAAATCGTATTACCGTCTGGGGGAGTACGCACCTTCGCTGCGAAAGTGCACCGAATTGTTGACCACGTTCCCGCAGAGTCCGCTGGCCCCGGAGGCGCGGTACTGGGAGGGAATGGCTCTGTGGCAGCTTGGAAGATACGAAGAGGCCACGGGTGTGCTCTCCCGCATCGCCGCCGATGACGGATCTCGGTTTCAGGGTGACGCAGCATTTGCTCTGGCGAAGCTGAAAAGGGAGCGGGGGTCTTCGGAGGAAGCGATTCCGCTGTACCGCGTCGCAGTACGTCGATCCACCGAACGGGAATTCCGCTACCGGGCCAGGATTGAACTGGCGGAATGCCTGATTGAGGCGGGGGGGATGTCGGAAGCTGTGGAGGTGTACCGCGAACTGAGCCGCCTCCCGCAGACTGCAGCAGAACGATATGAGAACCTGCTTCGGATTGCGAGAACGCAACGTGCCATGGGAAATGCAGAAGCCGCGCTCGCAACCCTCGAACCGCTGATTCGGGATCAGCGTTTCACCGATCAGGTGCCGCGTACGAGACTGGAGATCGCAAGGACGAAAGAAGCGGCGGGCGAAATCGAAGCTGCTGTTCTTCTGTACCAGAAAGTCCTCGAAGATGCGGAACGTCTCAGTCCTCCGACAGTAACTCAAGCCGGTCCGCCCGGCAGCGGACCGGCCGGCGGGGCGGCACCGACGGGTGTGAGAACGCGGGAAACGGCGGAGGCAAATTTCCATCTGGGGCGTTTGCAGGAGCAGAGATTCCGCAATTTCGCGAACGCTGCAAGGCACTATGCCCTTGCGGCGCAGAGTCCGGATCAGGAAGTTGCCCTGCCCGCCAAACGGCGAATGGACGACATATCTCTCTGGACGCAGTTACACGCAACACTTGCTGATACCACTGATTCTGTGAGCGTCTCCAGGAAAGACCGGGCGAGGTACTCCCTTGCGGAACATCACCTGCTGGCGATGGACGAACCGGATTCCGCGCTGTTTTACTTCGACGCGGTTGCCGAGCGAACGAGTGATTCGGATCTCCGGATGCGCGCGCAGTACGCCTCCGGGTGGATCTGGCGGGAGGTGAAACGGGATACCGCCCGTTCAGATTCGATCTGGCAGAAATTGATTACCGATTCGTCGCGGACGAGAAGCACGATGGAAATCAAAAGGGCCATTCACTCAGTTCAGTGCCGCCCCGAGCAGGAACCTGGGATCGACCTGTATCAGGAAGCCGAAGGGCGCTGGTTCGATTCCCTGGTCCGTTGCCCGCCGTACCCGCCGGATTCGGTAACGAAAGATTCTCTGTCCTCCGCAACATGGTGGGATGAGTGGCGAGCGTGCGAGAAACGAGAGTGTGAATCGGCGATCAAGGACTTCAATCGCCTTCTGGAGCTGTATCCGCAGGGAAATCTGGCGACTCGCGCACGGTTCATCCTCGGTTGGTACGCGGAAAATGTCCTTGAGGACACTGCTTCCGCGTACCGTTGGTACGATGCTGCGCGCGAAGATTCCGTGTTCGCGCCGGAAGTCGGGCGTGTTGCTGACCTCCTTTTGAAATCACGCGTAACCGGTGGAACGGGGCGTTCAGCAGAGACCGCAGGAATTCGAGATGCGGCAGCCGCTGACACAACAGCCGAACTCGGACAACCCTTGGAGCCGCGTACACCCCGGGAACCGGGGCCAGAAGCTCCTCCACAACCGGAGGAGCGTTCTCTGGAGCGGCCGGAACGAGTGGAACGCGTGCCGGTTCCACGGAGGGAGCCCCGCCGCCATGCTGAATAGCCCATTGCCTGCAACCGTGCCTGTGGACGAAGCTGCGCGCGTAACCGAACAGGCAGCCGTCGCTCCCGGCTTTTTCCGGTTGCGTTTCCACGCACCGCACATTGCGAGACACGCCGTTCCAGGGCAGTTCGTTCAGGTTCGAGTAACGGATGACCTCGAGCCCTTTCTCCGCCGTCCGTTCAGTATTGGGGACGCTGACCCCTCACGCGGCTTGATCGAAATCGTGTATCACGTTGTGGGAAAGGGGAGTAGGCGACTCTCCGAACGGAAGGCGGGCGAAACGATCCCGCTGCTTGGTCCGCTGGGGAATGGATTCAGGCTGCCGGGCTGCGGCACCGTTGTTCTGGTGGGCGGCGGCGTTGGCATGCCGCCGGTATATTTCGCTGCGAAGTCAATCCGCGGATGCCACGTGTGCGTCATTCAAGGGGCGCGGTGCGCGGAGCGATTGCTGTACCGGGAGGAACTCTCGTCTCTCGGTATCCCGCACCGCGAGACAACGGAGGATGGGTCGGCAGGGTCACAGGGCCTTGTCACCGCAGCGTTGATCGAAACGCTCTCCGATTTTCCGCCCGACGAACGTAAAGGGCCTGTCGAGATACTCGCGTGCGGACCACCTCCAATGCTGGCCGCGGTAGCCGAAATTGCGCGCGCGCACGGGGTGAGGTGCCAGGTATCGGTGGAAGAACGCATGGCGTGCGGGTTCGGCATCTGCATGGGATGTGCCGTGCAGAAGCGCACGGCAGGCAGCAAAGAATACGCGCTTGTGTGTGTTGATGGTCCGGTGTTCGACGCAACAGAGATCGCATTGGCTCCTTCGTCATGAATCGAACAGGTCCCGCGAAAAAGAAGCCTCGTGTTCCGATTCCTCTCCCGGCAGAAAAGCCCTCCGAAGCCCTGTATCGCCTTTGTTCGAGCACAGGTGTAGCCCGGTTCGTTGAGTGGAAAAGGCGCAATGCCGGCGTGTTGTTTTTGAGGATCCGCCTCTGTCCATCAATTCGGAATGTGGAGCCAGACCGATGGGATTACGACTCTCTCCGGGATGCTCTACGTCTCATAGGACGCTGGTACCGTTTCGTCTCAATGGACGAGGCAGTGTCGGCACTAGCAGGCAGGTCCCCACTCTTCAAAAGCAGCATTGCGGTTACCGTTTCGATCGGGAGCAGCCTGCCGGAAATAGATCTGGGGCGGCTCGCCATTGAATGTGACGTACCTCTCACCGTGTTTTTCTGTCCCGGCGCAGTGGAAGCGGGCGTCCACCCATGGTACTGTGTGCTGGCGTTCGCCCTGAATGGGCTTGACGGCCAGACGGTTACGGTCGGTGGCAGGAGGTGGCTTCTTTCCAACTACGATTACCGACAGCTCGCCTTCGCGGACATCGCGCGACAGATTGCGAGTTTGCCGTTGACGGACCGCTACCGGTACACGGAAGAGCTGGTTTCCGGCTGGCGCGCAAAGCCCGCAGGTAGCGAGGTAATTACGTTTCGTGAGATGATGAGAATGATGCGTAGCAAAAGAATTACCTTCGGGGTTTCGGGGTATTCTGGAGATTCGCTTATGCGTCTGCCTGTAGAACGCGCGCTGTACGAGATACGCGAAGGGTTTGCTCTTTACCGGAGGGTTTTCGGGGAGGAACCAGCCCATTTTGAGTACCCATGGGGAGACAGAAGCGTCTACCTGGAGGAATTCGTAAGGAATTCCGGGTACCGCTCGGGTACTCTGGGGCTTAATGCCATGGACGGGCTGAACCGTATTGGAGCGGATCCGTTCCGGCTGGCGGCACAAAATCTGAGGCCGCGAACGCCTGCTCGCATACGTGCGGACCTCGCGGGGGTGAGCAAGCAGTTACGCCCGTTGGAAAGATTCCTCGACGTTCGAACGCGAAGAGCGGATCGCGACTTCTGAACAATCCTGGTCATTGATGATGGAAACGCTGGTGTTCCCAGCAGCGTTCGTGCAACAACCGATTACGTTTCCGCGGCCACGGTCTGCTTCTCAATGGAGCCCCGCTGCGGTCGAACATCTCCCTCCTTGTGATTGCGACCAGAGCCGATTGCTCCTCGTTCAGGTCAAACAGCTTCTGAAGTACGAGAGCGGGAGAGGCCGTGTGCCCCTCTTCGTGCGCGATCGCCAGCCGAAGATAGACGGTTGTGATGCTGGAGGAACTCTCGCACCGCCAGTTGGTAACAGCTTTCTTGAGATCGCTTTCCCGGACGTGCCCTTTGGGACTGACCCTTTCTGCGAGCCATTCTCCTTGCTCATCGAACAGCTCGCGCAAAGCCTTCACGTCGCACTCGCGAAGCAGGGAGTGTGGTATCTCGAACGAGTATTCCGCGTAGAACGCGATCCGGTCCACAGGTTCGGCTTTCCTGTCTATCCGGTCGCACTGGACACACCGCAGGCCGTCAGCGAGACGGGAATTGATTCGCGATAACACGTCGTCCAGAGTGCTGTCGAGTTCTGCGTCGCAGTATTCCTGCATGCTGGAACAACCGGCGGGAAGCGGCGGGCCGAACCGCAGTTTTGGCGTGGTTCCGTCGGGGTTTCGTGCAAGCAGGCCGGCATCGGCGAGCGCCGACTGTATGAGTGGCATGATCTCCCGATATTCGAGAGCTGCGGCCGCGTTTCCGACGGAGTAATGGAGTCGGCAAAACGCCGCGGTTCCGCGCACCCGCGGCGTGCAGCCGTTGAGGAGTCGGGTGGGTTCCAGTTCGAAGTGTCCTTCGGGGCGCGTCGCTCGGTGGTCAACGTTGTTCGCGCAGGCTCATTTCCCGCTGTTTCGCGGCCCTTCGCACGTGCACGATGCGTTCGCATGTGGTGAGGTTCGTGAGTATCGCCATTACCCATACCGCGGCGGCAACGTGCTGATAGGGAGTATTGAGAAACACGCCGAAAACCGATGCGGCGGCGAGAAAAATCACACGTTCAGGTCTCTGCATCAAACCGACTTTGCATTCGTAGTTCAGCCCTTCCGCGCGCGCCCGAACGTAGCTGACGAGAAGAGAACCGGTCAGCGCCGCCGCGCTCAGCACCGAGGTTATCATCCAGCCGATTCGTGCGTAATGGAAGGACAACGCGATTAGGACCACGGCCTCGCTGTATCTGTCGAGAACAGAATCGAGCAGCGCTCCACCGTCGGATACTCCGCCAGTTTTGCGGGCAATCTGCCCGTCAATCATGTCCGTGGAGCTACCGAACAGCATCACAAGAGCGCCTTCGAAGAACATCCCGAAGGCATAGAACCCGGCCGCGATCGTGTTGAACACCAGACCCATGATTGTGAAGGTATCCGGGTGATACCCCCGACGAATGAAATGGTTCACGAGGGGATCGACGAAAACTTGAAACCCGAGCTTCAGGTCACTGAACATGTTCTGATCCGCATTCCGCACGGGGCGTGCGTGTCTCCACACTCTCCGTGCCCGACACCACCAGTACAAACTCGCCGCGCAACACCTTATCGTCGCAGGATGAAAGAAGCGTTGAAAGCGTACCCCGCCGCGTCTCTTCGAATTTCTTGGTCAATTCCCTCGACAATGACGCTTTCCTGTCTCCAAGCACTTCAAGGGCATCGCGAAGAGTGCTGCGGACGGAATGGGGCGTCTCGTAAAAAATCATCGTCCTCGGTTCCTCCGCCAGCTCCTCGAGTTTTCGGCGCCGCGCACTCGATTTCTTGGGAAGATACCCTTCAAACGTGAAACGGTGGACGGGAAGGCCTGAGACTACCAGTGCGAGGACGAATGCGGTTGGCCCAGGTACCGGGATGATTTCAATTCCCCGTTGAATGGCTGCCTGAATGATATGCCATCCTGGGTCCGCGATAACCGGCATCCCGGCATCGCTGACCACGGCGACGTCCTTACCTTCTTCCAGCGCCGAAAGGAGCTCTGGGAATTTGGTTCGTTCGTTGTGGTCGTGATAGCTCGTGAGAGGGCACGAAACGCCCAGTTCTTTCAGCAGAATACGCGTTCGGCGCGTGTCTTCCGCAGCGATAAGGGAAACGCTCGCAAGAACCGCGCGAACCCGGTCACTCACATCCCCGAGGTTCCCGATCGGTGTTCCCACAAGGTAAAGCCGACCGGTCATAACCGGATCACCTTCTCACAGCGAAGAATAAGCAGAAAAAACGCCCCCGCGCACTCTGGAAAAGATACTCATCCGGCGCGTACGCTGGCAACCCAATTACTCTCGAGGGCTGAGAACGTGGGCATTTTCGGCAGGACGTACCGCTATCCTGGCGTTGAGGAGGGACTCGCGGTCTGACCACGATGCAATTTGCCACGTGGAATCGCTCTTCGCGGTATCGAGTCTGAACGCGATGTCGAACCGCTGACGAACCTGGTAGCCCGTCTGAACTGCGTTGTTATCAGTGTTCGTGAAAATCAGGTCCCCGAGAACGCGCAATACGACCCAGTTCTCAGTAGCGTGCGCGCTGGAAATCTGGTAAAGCGCAGTTCCCGGCGGGTATGGCATGTCGGCTCCATACTCGATCCAGCGGTTTTCAATTGCGAAATGCGCAGATATGTAGTCGAAGCTTCTGAAAAGGTTTCGGTAGACCTGTATTTCGCTCGCCCGGTCGAGCTCGAGATCGTTTTTGTCGGTCGGATCGTCGTATCGGTACACGTACCCGGCAAAAAGGAGATCAGCGTATTCCTGAACAGATTCCGGGGTGTGACGATCGAAGATGTACGTCAGCATTTTGAGGACGCTGTCCGGGCGGGACAGCGTAACAGGTCGACTGACTCCGCCGGTGGCGATGGTATCATCAATGACGGCCGTCTGGTTCAGAAGGTCGCACCCGGCGAGGATGCTCACGAAGAGCCCGCTCACAAAGATGATTCCTCTGGACACCGGTTGCACCTCAGCCCAATTTCATCCCGAACCGAGCAATCGGGCTCGTAACAGCCCCCAGGTATTGGACTCACCGGACACGACATAATCTCGCCATTCACGCACGGCCCACGAACCTGCTTCCTGCGTCATTACGATCTCGACTCGACCGGTGTAGGATGCGGTGAGAGACGTGCGGGAGAACACATTGACCCGGTACGTCGCGCCCACTGAGGCCCCTTCCACACGATGCTGTGTGAAGACGGAACTCCAATCGACGGTGACGCTGTCGCTGTTACTGAAAAGCACCGCCAACGCCATTTCCTCCTGGACGGTGCCCCATTCAGCGGGAAACGTTCTGAAATCGGGACCCTGTATCTGAACGGGATCTGGCAGGAAACGGAAATCCACGGTCAACCGGTCGAGGAATGCGCGACTGTCTTTTGCGCGCATGGAAAGTGACAGGATTGCCAGGACGTTGTCAGTTGTTGAGGGTGAGGGGTACTGAATCAGAGCACCGGTCGGGGATTCCGGTTCGCCCGTTTGGAACGGGTTGCATCCGCACATCGATCCCAGCACACCGACGACGCAACAACGCCGGGCAATGCCGAGAATGCGTTGGATTGTGGTGTTTCGCGCGTGGGATGCTGCTGTCATTGCCGGCGAACACTTTCAGAACGTGGGAAACGGAAATCCCGGGCCCAATTTGCGGCGTAACAGGTTTGACGCTTCTTCTACCGAAGATAGTTCGTCGGACGGAAGTCATAAACCCCTCTCGCAGCGTTTCGAACCCACCGGTTATGCCGGGGAATACCTCTTCAACCCACCGCCGCAGGGTGTCCGGGCACCAAACCGCGTTTCCCGGTGGCGAAGAAATCGGTGGATTCCTGGGAAAAGCATTGTTCCGACGTCGGCCTCACCACGTTCGAGCCGAGATTGTCGGGGGCTGACCGGCATGTGAGCGTTACGGGGATGGGGGAACAGCGTTTCCTCAATCCGGGGCTGAGGCGGACTCTCTATCGGCCAGAACGCGGTGCAATCGGGAGTAGCGTTCGGCAAGTTCAGGAGGGATCAGAAAAACTTCGACCGGGCGAGCGTGAAGAATGCGTTGCGAAGTGGTGAACGGGTTTTCCGTATGGCTGCTGAGCCCGACGAAGAAATCCATTTTTCGGCCGCGTACCGCGCCACCCACGTCATCTGCGAAGAACACTCCATCGTGAACAGACCCGTCGGGCAGAACAAGTCCCTCGACGGCGGGTATGTACAGAACGGACCCAAGCCTGACCTGTCTCCGGTCCACGGCGACAGATCGGTACGGAATCAACGGAGTAGCCCTGCACGTCAGGCCGTACTGCGAACTGGTAACCCGGAAACGCGGTTCTCCGTCGTGCCGACGGGAAAAAGTAACAACGCGGCCATCCAGCAATCTGCCGCTTCCCTCAACGCAGAGCCGGCGGAAGAACCTCGGTGAAACCCGTGCAAGCACTTCACCGTGAACTCCCCTGACCGTTCTGGATTTCCCGGTTGCCGAAAACACGCTGTCGCGTTCGTCTACGGTCTGGAAAAACGATGGGCTGAAGCGTCCCAGGGAGCGCACGTGTTTCTGAAGAACAATCCCGGTGGTTGCAGAACTGTCCGGAGGAGTTCCGGGGCCGGTGCATGCAGGATTGGCCCCCGAGGTCTGTTCGGGAGCCTGTGCGGTGGACATCAACACGAAGGCAGAGACCACCCACGCGCGGAACCCAAAGCGTCCGTCCAGCCGGCGTAGCGGGGACCTGAGCGATCTTCGGAGAAAATCCATCCCCAAAGACTCCCGCAGGAAGATGAGGCGTGTCAGCTTCGCGTCTCCATTTTGTGACCGCTCCATGCGCGCCGCGAGACAGGCCCGCGGTACCGGAAAAGTGTAGGTCGACTGCGTGTCAACCCGATAGCTGTTGGCGCAGGCTCTCCGGAATCTCGACGGTGTAAACCTGTCCAATCCCCGTGCGGTCAGAATTGAACACGATGCGCCGTCCGTCAGGCGTAAACATCGGGTGCGGGTGTGTCCACTGAGGATGCCCCTCTGACGCCTCCGCTCTGCACAACGGCGCCCAGAGGCCGGTTTCCGTATTGATCAGGATCAACCCGATGTCCGGCCAGTTTGTGTCCGAGACCACCCATTTGCCGTCCTGCGACCCGGCCGCATGCCAGAAGTGTCCCCCCTTGGCAATCAGCTGCGGCTCGTCCTCGCTCTCAGCAATCGAAACGATGGAGCCGAACGGGTCGTTAACGGTGGAAAGCAGACGCCCTGTTTTTCCGAACCAGACGAAGTGGCCGGTGCTGTGCCGAAGGTTCAACGTGCGCGGGTTTCCCCCATCACAATCGGTAACCCACATCGAGCGCCCTTTTGCGTCGGGAGGTGCGACGTAAAGGATGCGTCCCGCGTCGGACTGATCCACCTGTACGTGAACGAGGTACTCTGCAACTTTGAGAACCCGCGCTTCGCTTCCGTCTGTGGCGTACCGAACAAGCGCGGTACTTCCGTCCGTAAGAAACGCGGTCGATATGTACCATTTTCCATCGGCCGTAATGCTTCCGAGCAGAGTAGCGCCGATAACCACGTCCGGAATGCTGGCAACTTCATACGCAATGTTGCCGGTCGGGGAGTTCTCCAGCGGCGCGGCAAGAAGAGTTCCTCCCTGCTGGCAATAGACCGTCTTTCCATCCGGCGAGATCACAAACCCTGCAAGACCTTCCCGATTCGTCACCGGACGGATTTCCGTTCCATCGAGGTTCACCCTCCACGCGTCAGGCGTGGAAAATCTTCCCGCTCGATTGTACGTCATGAAGACGAGTGTCTTCGAGTCTGGCGTTATGGAAGGGCAATGGTAGTAAAGGGTGTGGCTGAGGGCGGGATAGGAAGTCAGTTGAAGTATCCGAGCGCCTGTAAGAGGGTCTATTCGCGGAATCCGTTCCATGCTGTATGCGCTGGCGGCCTGGATTGCGCCACCTACGGAACGGTAGACGCCTATCAATCGCGAGTCGATTTCCATTGCTTTCCCTTTTCTGGGGTGTGCGGATGCGGCGAAGGGCGGAAAGAACAGGACGGAGAGCCCGTCCCATTTGCATCAGAACGAAACAGAATGAACGATTGATAGAATACGGATTTTTCTTTCTTCGTCAAAATTGGCGGAGAGGGGGAGAGATTGACGGGGGCCGCCACGAACCGATATTTCGGTGTACAACTTGCCACACCCGCGAATACTGCGTGAGCGATCGCGTGTTCCGCTGCAAAACACCGGTAGGCCCAGAGTGTGATGTACAACAGATTCATCAACGGGAAGGGAGGCGTGCCATGGTGAACCTGAAGGTAATACTCCACCCGACCGATTTCAGCCCATTATCCGGAAACGCGCTGCGCTACGGAGTCGAGTTCGCCAGGAGGTTCGGGGCCAGACTGATCGTGTTGCACGTTCTGGAGTATGCGTATTCGGCGATTTCGCTCGCCGAAGAGGCCGTGACAGACGCGGAAAACGCGTTACAGAAGGTACTCTCCCCGTCTCAGAAGGAGGGTCTGGATGTCGAGATGTTGCTCGTCCGCGGAAAGCCTTGCGAAGAAATCCTCCGCTTGGCGCGCGAACGGGAGGTCGACCTCATAGTCATGGGAACCCACAATCGGGGTACCCTTGAACATGCGTTGCTGGGAAGCACGACGGAGAAAGTCATCAGAAAAGCTCCCTGCCCGGTCCTGACGATCCGTCATCCGGAGCACGAGTTCATCCAACAGGGTACTTGAGGGTAACACCATGCGCGTCGTTGTACTTGGGGCAACCGGGCTTCTGGGCTCAGGAATCACGAGGGTTCTTGCGTCGCGCGGACACACAGTGTGCGCGGTTGCGCGGGGCAACAGGCAGGTCGTGCTACCGGAGGGAGTGCAATTCACTCCCACCGACAGGCGCGATCGAGCCGCGATGGAACACCTCGTCAAATCCTTCCGACCGGATGCCGTCGTTGATTGCGTAGCATACACGCGAGCGGACGGGATTATAGACCGTGATGTGTTCGCGGGAAAAGTCGCGCACCTGATCATGGTGAGTACGGACTTCGTGTACAAGCCTTCCTTCCAGGTTCTTCCAATCACTGAAGACGCACCGGTTCGCGCTGGAACGGCGTACAGCGAGGGAAAGGTGGATTGCGAGGAGGTGCTCTTACGCGCGCGAGAACTCCAGGTCACAGTGATACGCCCTCCTCACATAATGGGACCAGGTGGAAAACTCGGCAGCGGCTCGATTCAGGGCAGAGATTCTTCACTCATAGACCGCGTGCGGAAAGGTGTGCCCGTCGTCCTTATTGACGCAGGCATCCACCTGCTCCAACCTCTTCACGTGGACGACGCGGGAGACGCGGTGAATGCGATCCTCTGCAACACTGCCTGTTTTGGGAAAGTCTACAACGTGTGTGGCCCGGTTGCAGGCTTGACCCGGCGGTACTACGAAGTCATTGCGGAGACGCTCGGAGTTCCCCTCCAGATTCTGTCAATCGCCGGTGATATCTGGGTTGCCGCGCGACCTGATCAGGTCAGCTTCGCTCGGCACCGGGTGTACAGCCTGGAAAGGATACACCGGGACACAGGTTGGTTCCCGGCGATTACTATGGAGACCTCCGTGCGCCGGACGGTGGCAGACATCCTTGCGCGTGGGGAAGACGTACCGTACGTACCGTCGCAGGCTGAAGAGCGGCTCCTTGCGGCGCTTTCAAGGCACTCGACAGAGATAGGAGGGATACTCGCCTCGTTGGGATAGGCGGATACCCGAGGGTTCGTACCGCGCCCTGAGAATGTGTCTAGACAACAGCGGTCGCTGAACTCAGATGGTTCACGCGTTCTTTCTCGGTGGCAAACCGAAATACTCGCGATACCGGTCGATTGCGGCGAGGTAGAGCTCCGGGCGAACGTCCTCATGCACCACATTGCTCGTCATGATGATGTGGCCGCCGTTTCCCCATCCCTGGACAATGCACCGCTCCATCTCCGCTCGTGCCTCCTCAAGCGTCCCCTCACAGAGAACCCACCGTATATCCAGATTGCCGAGAAACGTATAACGCTCCCCCCATTCCTTTTTGAGGCGGGCAAGGTCCATTCCGGCCGCCACGTCGATTTCGCCGTAGCCATCCACATGTGATCTTTCGAGAAAATCGGGCAGGACGTCCCACAGGTATCCGTCGGTGGTGTTGGTGGTCCAGTACCCCATTTCGTGCAAGGCATCAGATTGCCGCTGGATATGCGGGACTACCCGTTCCCGGTACACACGCGGCGAGATTACGGGACCCGTGTCGCCCGCGAAATCGCCGCCGAGACCCGCTATTTCGGCGCCTTCCCTTCGGAAAAGGCGTGCCGTGTCGATGATCCACTGCGACTGTTTCTCATAGTAGCGGTCCACGAGTTCCGGTGCGGTTACGAACCATTCCAGCGCAAAGGGCGGCAGCGCGGCTACAGGGATGGCGTAGAGCGAGACGTAGATCGCGACATCCAGCCCGGCGTCAGCGATGTGCCTGCGGATTCGCCGCCAGACGAACAATTGGTCGTCGCTCAGACTCGGAGGCACGTATTCCTTCTCCACGTTCGCACGGAAATCGTTCTCCCAGCGATCCAGATCACGTGTCCTCGCGTTGACGTCCTCGACGACGCCGGAAGTCGGGTGGTAGCGGAGAACCGAATCTCCCTGTTGGAAGGTGAAAGTGTCGACCTCCACCGGCCTCGGCGCAGAAGAGGGAGGATTCGGGACGAGGCGGATCATATCGAATTCAAGCAGCCGGAGTATCTCGAACTCATCGTCCGCATAACGCTCCATTGCGGGGCGCCACCCCTCGCGCGCCCAGACACGCATAAACTCCGGCCAGTTGTACGGGTGTATGGCAGGCCTTCCCAGGATCGCGTTGTCCGTCGGGCGTCTGATTTCGCGTTCGAAGATGGGAGTTCTGTCCGGTTGTCTGTGTTGGAAGGCTGCGTGAACACGCTCTCGTGAAGTCATGAGGGAGACCTTGCGTCGTGAAGCAAACCTGACGTCGCGAGGTCTGGCTCACGACGTACCGGTGGGTTTTGTCTATAGTAAGATACGGGCGATTTTGAAACGGTCAAGGCCGTCTTGCCGGACTCATTTGTTGCCCAATCTGCGTTCGTGGCTTGCTCTGCGTTCACACCCCACAGGATTACTGCAATCGGAGGATCTCCCGTGTCGAAAAAGACATCCCATTCGGAGAACATGGAACCGCTCCTGCTTCTGGACATACACCATTCCGGGTATTTCGGCTGGGGTGTATGGGTTTCACCCGACGCGATTGAACATTGGACAGCCGAAACAGTGGAAAGAATGATGCGTTACCCCCGTTACAAGATGGGGCTGAATCTCGGTGCGCACACGTATGAGAACAGCCCGGAATTGGCACGGAGGATTCGCAGTTGGATGGCGTCATTTCCCGACCGGCTTTTCGTCACCGGCGGCGACTACGCGCAACCAACCGCGTGCGTTCGTTCGGGAGAATCGAATCTGCGTCACCTTCTTGTCGGTTGGGAGGAAATTCGCCGCCGGCTTGGAGTCAGGGTGGATATCTGGACAGTCAGCGAACCGGGGAACTTCGCGCAGCTACCTCAGATATTAAAGGACCTTGGATACCGCGGTGCGTTGCTGCGTATCCACGGGCCCGGTCAATTGGGCAGCCCAGTGCCGAAGTCAGATTCCGCTTCGGTATGGTGGACTGGGCCCGACTGCACGAAGATTCTGGCAGTTCCCGAATACTCAGGCGACCGGCTCCAAAAAGGCGACGCTTGCACGTACTCCATGTGGATCATGACGCGGTACAGGAATCCGAGGGCCACACGAGGCAACTATACGCTGGACGACCTGTGGAACTGGAAGATCGCGCAGGAACGAAAGGGAATCTCGCCGGTTGTCATGTCGAAGGACGACGACCATAACAACCAGTACGCCAACAACAATCTTTGTATGGATTCCGGCCACGCGCTCGCCGCGGACACGGAAAACGACCCTCGTTTTCGGTGGGTCACGGCGGAGGAGCTGTTCGAAGCCGTTCCGACTCCCACGTGTTCGTTGGCCGCTGATCCGAACCTTTTCGAAACGCGTGTGAGTTCGTTCTGCGATTACGGGTTCATGGGAAACCGCGACTGGGTGGTCGACCATGGGGCGGAAGCAGAACTCAGGATGGGTGATTTTTCCCGGGCGCTTGCGGCCATGCTTCTAGGTGATGTGCCTGGTGAGAAAGAAATGCGTGAGGCGTGGAAGCTTCACCTCGGTGCGCAAAACCATGACGTATCACTCAAAAGTCTGAGCACAGTCATGTACCACCTCCAGCATGAGGCCTCGCGGATCGCACGAGGTGTGTCCGGTCGGGTTTTGAGAACGATTGCGGGGGAGATTGAGACGGGCGACGGGTTTGGCGCCGTAATCGTATGGAATCCACTGGCGTTCCAGCGAAGAGAGTACGCCACCGTCACTTTGCCGAAAGAGATGGCAAGCAAGGCAGCGCTGCACCTTGGTGAGACGCCAATTCAGTGGGAGGTGGTGTGCGAGGAAGCTGAAAACGTCCAGATGGGGTTCGTTGCGGACGTGCCATCCCTCGGCTACCAGACGTACGCCGTCCGCCCCGGTGCGCAGGCGGAGACACGTTGCGCCGCGCGCGTCGAGGGAAGGACAATCACGACTCCGTATTTCTCGGTGACATTTGGTGAACGAGGTGGCATCGACGGATTGGTGCCGAAAGGAAGCGAGCAGTCGGTGGTGGTTCCCGGGACGGTCGGGCTTTCGGGTGACATTGCGGGGGAACGTGTTCGCTCCGGAGGAAACCTTCAAATCGAGGTTGGTCGGGTCTCCGCGGTGGCCCGGGAATCAGGGTGGCTGGGCAAATTCCATCGGTTCGAAATCACATACCGCGTTGTTCCGGATGTCCCCTACATATCCGTTCACGTTCGCATCTGGCCAGAGTTTGCCGAAGGCACTCCAGGCGCACCCGGAAGGGCAGGGGACCCCGGCGAGAAGGTCCGTTTCGTCGCAACGCTGAATCCGGATTTGGGGCCGATCAGATGCGTAAGGCAGCAACCGCTGCTTATCTGGGAGTACGACCCCTCGCTTCCTCCCGTTTTCGCCGCGCTTGAGTGGGTGGACTATCAGGGCACCGATCTCGGGTTGGCGTTGCTCAACGACGGTGCGATCGGCCAGAGCGTGGATGGGGCGGCCTCTGAAGTCGGGGTGATTCTTCTGAACGGCGGAATCTCCGACTACGACGGTGATCTCGCGCTCATGCCGCACCGGAGTGATTGGCGAGGAGCGACCGTGCACGAGGCTGGCCAATGCTTCGGGAGTCCTCTGAACGGTGTTTTCGAGGTGTCTCACCCGGGTCGGTTGCCGAAACGATTCAGTCTTGCATCGGTTACGCCCCGAAACGTGACAGTGAGCAGTGTGTTCCGGGAACGGGGGAAGACCTACGCCCGCGTATGGGAGCATTCAGGAGAGCCGGCCCGCGTTCAATTTTCGCGAGAAGGGGTTTTGTTGCGAGCCGAACGGGTGAACCTGAGATTGCGGAAGTGCGCGGGAGGCAGCAACCTCGAGCCGCGAAGAATCGCCGTCTTCCGGATAGGCTGACGGAAACCGGCGATCTGGTGTGCCGTGGGAAAGAAAAAACCTTGCGCCGCTACCTGCGGCTTTCATGCGACATTTGTTCGTATTCGGCCGCTGACGCCCAGCGCTACAGAGATGGAATTCAGCTCCAGAACGAGGGATCGCTGCTCTGCCAGCGCCGCCTCAATCCGTTCGCACGCGTGAATCACCGTCGCATGGTCGCGCCCACCAAACGCGGCCCCTATGGCCCTGAGGCTCTCCGTCGTCAGCAATTTGCACAGGTACATCGCAAGCTGGCGTTTGCTGACGACGTCCGAACGCCGGCTTTTTCCGGTCAGGAGATCAACAGAAATACCGTAGCGGGAGGCGACAGCTTCCTGGATGCGCTTCACGGTGACGGTCTCCGGCGCCGCAAGGCGCATGGTGCGGACCGCACTTTCCACGATGTCCAGCGTCAACTTCGCATCGTGGTTCTGCACAAGGAAAAGCAACCGTTTGATGATCCCTTCAAGCTCCCGGATGTTGCTTTTCACCTGTGAGGCGATGAATTCCGCGGCGCTGTCATCGAGATGCAGGCCCGTCGCCTCGGCCTTCATCTCGCAGATCGCGATTTTTGTTTCGAGATCAGGAGGCTGTATGTCGGCCACCAATCCCCATTGGAATCGCGAAAGCAGGCGGTCCTGAAGGCCTCCAAGGGCTTCCGGCGGACGATCGGACGACAGAACTATTTGCTTGCCTTGCCCGTGAAGCGTGTTGAATGTGTGGAAAAACTCCTCCTGCATGCGCTCTTTGCCCTGAAAGAACTGGATATCGTCCACCAGCATCACATCGGCCTGACGGTACCTGCGTGCGAACTGGAGGGTCCGGTTCTCTTTCAAAGACGTCACAAACTCGCGCACAAATTGTTCGCTCGTGAGGTAAATGACGTTCTTTGCGTTGCCCGCAAGCGCGCATTCATTGGCGACTGCGTGCAGAAGGTGTGTTTTACCAAGTCCCACTCCACCGTATATCAGGAGAGGGTTGAAAGGAGTTCGGCCCGGGTTGCGCGCGACCGTTTTCGCAGCGCTCTGCGCAACCTCGTTGTTTGAGCCTATGACGAAGGACCCGAAGGTGTAATCCTTATTCACCAGCGAGAGCGTCTCGGTTTCCGCAGGCTCTTTGTCCGTGCGCGGCGCTGATTTTCTGGACGTCGCCGCGTGACGGTCCGATGTGCCGGGTCCGATCTGCACGTGCGGTTCGCCGGAGAGCAGCCGCGTCTCTTCGTCCGACGAACCGGGGAGGAGTTCGAATTCAACTCTCGGGCTGATATTGAACAGCTTTCGTATCGTGCGCTCGATGTCCCTGAGGTAATGTTCTCGAATCCACGATACGGAGAAGCTGTACGGCGCTTCCAGCACGACAAGTTCGGAGTCGAACCGGGTGCACACGAGGGGTTTGATCCAGGTATCGTAGCTCTGGGAGAACAACTTCCCCTTCAAAGCAACGAGACACTGAGTCCAGGCTTCTGCCGGTGAGCAGGTCATTTCGCGCGTATCTTTATCAAAAAAGGGTTAAGTTCTTAATAAACAAATTCTTGACCAAGTTGCGTTTTTCGCCGTGTTGTGATCAACGAAAAATACGTATCCCTCGGCGTCAAAATCCCTTTTGAAGGGCGCTGATGCCGTTCATGGCACGGGCTGAATCACACGCTGAGATACTCGGTTAGTGTAAGGTTAAGCTAAGGGGTCAATCCGGAAGGAAACAATGCATTTTTGAACAGTGGTTTTTCTTTTTTTGGGTTTCCTTGGTGTTCAAAAATTTACACCCACTACCTGTGGTGGAAATCGGTGGAATCGCATCGATCGCATGCCGTACCCGCATTGCATGCGCCAAAATGGCAAGTTCGTCATTTGAACCTGCGGAAACCGGGCGACCGCGTGCCAGCGTTGTCTTGTTTGAAAGGCGACCAATACATTTAGAGCGTAACCCGGAACGGTATTCTGCAGGGACGATCACGATGCGTAATCATCTCAGCGCTGACGACTTCAAAACTCGCATACAATGGCATCCAGAGGATGCCGTCATCCGCGTGGACGGACGGCGAAAGATACTCGTCGACGTAGATGCCATGCATGCTCTGCGCGAGACCATCGTCAACACCGTTGGGCAGGAACGGGCGAGAGGCATCTACAGGCGTTTTGGGTACGGATGCGGGAAAGCCGACTTCGAGCAGGCCGCGGCAACCAATCCGGAAGCGTCTCCCGATGATCTTCTGGCGTTGGGGTTGCAGGCGCACATGTTCATGGGCCACGTGCATGCAGAACTGACAGAGACACGTCTGGACATGGCGAAAAAGGACCTTCGCGCGGAAGGTGTGTGGCGGCACTCCTTCGAGACCGACTGCGGTGTGCCTCTGGGGCCTTCTTCGTGCTGGATGCTTCAAGGGTACGCATCGGGGTGGGCAAGTGCCCTTGTGGGAAAACCTGTGGTTGCTCTGGAACGTCAGTGTACCGGAGCGGGCGCGCCGTTCTGCATCTTCGAACTGCGAACTCCGGAAAAGCCTTTCGGACCGGAACAGGTTTTTCTGGACGACCTCGGGCAGGTCAACCTGGAGGACCACATCGGTCTTTTGGAGCAACTGGCGGCGGATCTTCGCACGGCACAGACGAGACTGATGGGTTCCGAGGCGAAATACCGCGCGCTGTTTGAGAACGCGCCCGACATGATGATGCTGTGTGACCCGGTGACGGGTCGTATTCTCGACGTGAATCGTGCCGTGGTGGAACGCCTCGGGTACGAACGTGACGCCGTGCTTAGCATGACGTTGCGTGATCTCCATCCTCAAAAAGACCACGCGACACTGAGTAAGGTAATCGGGCCTTCCATCACAGACCCGGTCGGCTCTTCGCCGATGCAATTGGTTGGTTCGGGAAAACAGGTTTGTTCCGTGGAGGCTGCGTTTTCGCTGGTTCCATTCGCGGGATCCACCGTTCTTCAAGCCATTTACCACGACGTAACTGGTTTTCAGACGGCCCAACTGGCTCTGCGCGAGGCGGAAGAGCTGGCGCGCATTGGCCGTATGGCCTCTGCCGTTGCCCACGAGATTCGCAATCCGCTGAGTGCCATCGTGAGCGGAATCCGCCTGCTCACGTCCTCCAAACGTTCTGAGGAAGAACGGTCGCTGATTTTCGACACGATTCTCGTCGAAAGTGAACGATTGGACAGCACGTTGAATGATTTCCTCCAGTTCGCACGCCCGCGGAACCCACGGAGAAAACCGGAAAACCTCGAGGAAATGCTGCAGGACCTCGTGAGAATCATCTGGAGCGACAAAGACGCCGTCGGTTCTGTTGTGCCCAGAATAACGGTCTCTCCTGATCTGCCTCTTGTGAATTGCGACGGTGACCAGATCAGACAGGTGTTCTGGAACGTCATTCTGAACGCAATCCAGGCAATGGCAGGCCAGGGAGAGCTTGCCATCGATGTGACTTACGAGAACAGTCTGGTCCGTGTTTCGATTGCCGACACAGGCCCCGGAATTCCTCCGGAGGAACTCGAACGCGTGTTCGAGCCGTTTCACACTACAAAACCTCGGGGAACCGGTCTTGGCCTTCCCATCGCACGGCGAATTATCCAGGCCCACGGTGGAGCGATAGCTGTGGAAAGCCAACCGGGCGCGGGTACGCGGGTGACATTCACGTTGACCTCGGAAGGGATTGATGGCAACTCCCAGAGTTCTGCTCGTAGATGATGAACGCGCCGTTGTTGGTCTTCTGGCGCTGGCGCTGAAAGATGCCGGGTACCACGCCGATGTAGAACACACGGGAACGGCAGCGGTGGGTCGCCTTTCAGACGAGGTGTACGACGCAGTTATCACAGACCTGCGTCTGGACGATATGACCGGGATCGACATTCTCAGAATCGCGTGCAAACGCTACCCCAGCCCGGCGGTTCTGATAATGACGGGGTACGGCAGCGTGGATTCGGCAGTCGAAGCGATGAAACTCGGTGCGGCGGACTACCTCACCAAACCCGTGTACCCGCAGGAGTTGCTGCTCACGCTTGAGCGTGCCCTCCAACACCGCCAGTTGCTCTCCGAACTGGATGCGTTGCGTCAACGGGTCGGTCAATTGCAGTTGGACGACCTTATCGGCATAAGCCCCGCGATGCAGACGGTGTTCCGCACAATCCAACGCATTGCGCGCACCGACGTGACAGTTCTCATCACCGGCGAAAGCGGCACGGGGAAGGAGCTGGTCGCTCGCGCTATCCACAACCATTCCTCGCGCGCAGCGCATCCGTTTCTTACGGTGAACTGCAGCGCGTTAACAGAGACCCTCCTCGAAAGTGAACTCTTTGGCCACGCAAAGGGAGCATTCACCGGGGCCATCGTTGCAAAAAAGGGCCTGTTTGAGGATGCCGACGGTGGAACCCTTCTCCTCGACGAAATCGGGGACATGGAGCTTGGAGCGCAGGCAGCGCTTCTGCGGGTCCTTGAATCGGGAGAGGTCAGGAGGGTGGGCGAAACAAGGCCGGTAGGAGTGGATGTGCGGATTGTGGCTTCCACGAACCGCGATCTCGAAAATGCGATTCGTGAAGGCAAATTCCGGGAAGACCTCTATTACCGACTTCGGGTCGTCCCCGTGGATATCCCACCTCTCAGAAAACGACTGGACGATGTACTTCCCCTTGCGCAGCACTTTCTGGCTCGGTACGCCCCCAAATTCAGTCGGGGACACGTCCGGCTTGCGAAAGAAACAGGTGAGGCTCTCCTTCGGTACACATGGCCGGGAAATGTGCGCGAACTGGAACATGCAATCGAACGCGCGCTGCTTCTGTCTGATGGCGACGTGCTCCTCCCGGAAGACCTTCCGCCCGAGGTGTCCAGCCCTCCCGCGAGCAGGGCCAACACGACGCAATTGACGCTTGCGGAAATGGAACGGCAACACATCCTCGAACGCCTCGACCAGTGCTCCGGCAACCGAAGCGAAGCCGCGCGACAGCTTGGCATCAGCCGGAATACGCTCGCGCGAAAATTGAAGAGTTACGGATTTTCGGACGAAGAAACGAACGAAGCGAGCGACGAAGCCTTCCCGTAACCTGGCGCGAAGAAACGAACCAAAGGGGCAACGAAATGTAGCAACGGGTCCGGTTGAATCAGGATCTGCCAGCCCCCGGGTCTCCAAGAGAAACCCCGTTGATGGCGTCTTTCCCGCTTCTCTTCACCTTCGCTGCGACACCCGACCGCACTTCTGGCACGGAATGTGGAGTAATCGTGGGCCGCAGGGTTCATCGAGAAGGGTTGCGGAATGCTTTCGGTTTTGGTTGTGGACGACGAAACGGGTGCGCGCACCATGCTGGCAATGGCATTGCGGGGCGCGGATATCCACGTCGACATGGCCGCAGACGGCCCGACTGCGCTCGAACTGATCGGGAAAAACCCGTACGACTGGGTGGTTTCGGACGTAAAACTGCCGGGCATGGACGGCGTGACGCTCATCAAACAGATCGGTCGCCTGAGTCCGAAAACCCGAATGCTCCTCATAAGCGCGGTACTGCATGAGGATGACGTACGAGCGCTTCCCATAGACGGCTTCTGGCGCAAACCCTTCGACCCGTTTGCCATCCAGAGATTCATCGTGGAAAACGCGAATGCTGCCGATTCCAGGAAGGCCTATGGACTCCGCTGAAATGCAGAACCCGCCCGTGCTATCTCTTCCTTGAGACCGGCAGCCACGCCGCCCGCTGCTTCGGCAAAATCCTCTCCATTCGAAGCGTAGAGAACCGCCCGCGACGCGTTGATGAGAGCGCCGCCTCCGGTTTTCCACGAACCGAGTCTGACGCTCAGCTCCAGGTCTCCTCCCTGTGCTCCAATCCCGGGTATCAGAAACGGTGATTCCGGACAGATCTCCCGGACAATCCCGATCTGCTCGGGCCGGGTGCCACCGACCACCAGCCCGGTGGATGGGTTCTGAGATTGCACCAGTCTGGCGACCCTCACGTACAGCGGTTCCCCCTCGCAGGGCAGCATCTGAATCTGCGCCGCGGACGGGTTCGAAGTCAGACAAAGCACGAAAACGGCTTTGCCCGGGTACCTGAGGAATGGCTCGATTGCGTCCCATCCGAGGTAGGGGCTCAACGTGACCGCATCTACCCCGAGTTTCTCGAAATAGGATCTCGCGTACAGGTGCGCGGTCGAACCGATATCGCCACGCTTGGCATCCAGGATTACTGGAATGTCTTCCGGAACGCTGCTGATGACATCCTCCAGAACAGAGAAGGCATCGCGGCCCAGAGCCTCGAAAAAGGCGATGTTCGGTTTGAACGCGCACGCATGTGGAGCCGTGGATTCGATGATGCGTTGGCAGAAAGCCGTGACGCCGGTGCTCGAACGGGGTAGACACGCCGGGAGCTTCTCCACAATCGGATCCAGCCCGACGCAGAGCCAGGAACCGCGTGTCCGGGCTGCAGCTTTCAACTTCGCGAGAAAATCCACGTTACTTCTCCGGGGAATGGGCACGTTGTGCGGATACGGCATCCCGTATTTCCTGTGCCAGCATGGTGTAACGTCCGGTCGCTGAACCATTCCGAATGGCAATCGCGAGCGCCTTCTTCGAACCGACAAGGACAAGCAGTCTCTTCGCCCGCGTGACCGCAGTGTACAATACATTGCGCTGCAGCATCATATAGTGCTGCGTCGTGATCGGCATCACCACGGCGGGGAATTCAGATCCCTGGCTCCGGTGAACGCTGATCGCGTATGCCAGGCTCAGTTCGTCGAGCTCGTCAAACTCGTACGTGACGCGAACGGTATCCGCCGCGGAAAGGTTCAGTTCGACGCTGACCTTGGCGTTCTCGGCGTCCACGCCCACAATCCTGCCGATATCTCCATTGAAAACCATCTTGGAGTAATTGTTGCGCGTCACAATAACTTTGTCACCCACGCGGAACTCCGTAGTCCCGCGTGGCACGGAGGCACCTCCGGGGTTAAGTTTCGCCTGAAGCAGTTTGTTCAGCGCGTTAGCCCCGGTCTCCCCGCGGTACATGGGTGTCAGCACCTGGATTTCCGTGAACCGGTTGAGCTTGTACCGGAAGGGAAGGCGCCGCGTCACGAGGTCGGCGATTGTAGCCGCTATTTCCTCGGGGTCTTCCCGGTAGACAAAGAAAAAATCGCCTTCGCGTGTGTTGGGAAGCTGCGGGAAAACACCCTGATTGATGGCATGGGCGTTTGTCACGATCATACTCGCCTGTGCCTGCCTGAACACCGTGCGCAGCGCCACCGTCGCAACAACCTGAGAAGCGATGATGTCGCGGAGCACCTGACCCGGTCCCACCGACGGCAACTGGTCCGCATCGCCGACAAGGATCAATCTGCATCCGGAAGGAAGCGCCCGCACCAAATGGAGGAAGAGCTCCGTGTCCACCATTGAGGCTTCGTCCACAAGAACCACATCCGCGGGAAGTGGATGCCGCTCGTCGTGCTGGAATTCATGCCCGCCGGGAACAAAACCAAGGAGACGGTGAATCGTCTTTGCCTCGTGCCCGGTCACTTCGGCGAGTCGTTTGGCGGCCCGGCCCGTAGGCGCACAGAGGAGAAGTCTCTTTCGTTCCGCGACCAGCTCACTCACGATCCCTTGGGTGGTTGTGGTTTTGCCGGTTCCCGGTCCCCCCGTGATGACGAGGACTCCCTCTTGCAACGATGCCATGATCGCCGCAGCCTGTTCAGGCGCATACTGCACACCGGTGCGCGATTCGACGCGGGCTATCACCGACGCCTGAATTTCATTGTTGCGGGGTGAAGGATGGTGCGTGATCAGATCAGCAAGGCACTGTGCGATCTGGCGTTCGCAGAACACATACCGCGGGAGTGAGACACGATTGGCCTCAAAAAGGATTTCACCGGCTCGCGCCGCGCGCTCCATTATCGGCAAAATCGCCGAAACGGGAACCGAAAGCTGCTGCGCTGTTTCCTGCGTCAATTCGTCTGCCGGAAGGTATGTGTGGCCTTGTTCGGTGGAGCGGTTCAGGACGTATTTGATTCCGGCTTCGATGCGGCGGGGATCGTCCTGCCCTATGCCGACGTGTTCCGCGATCTTGTCAGCGGTCTTGAACCCGATACCGGAAATTTCGTCCGCGAGGCGGTACGGGTCAGCCTTGATCACTGCGACTGATTCAGCGCCGTACTTGCGGTAAATGCGATGTGCGACTCCAGTGGGAATTTCGTGATGCTGCAGGAAAAGCATCAGTTCGCGGATATCTGCCTGTTCTCTCCATGCCGCCTGAATCTGTCTTACGCGGGTGGGGCCGATTCCTTCTATTTCGCGGAGCCAGTCCGGGTGTTTCGTGATTACGTCCAGAGTCTCCGCGCCGAATTTCCGTACGATCTTCTCTGCAAACGCAGGCCCGATTCCCTTGATCAGGCCACTGCCCAGGTAACGTTTCAGTCCTTCCGAAGACGAAGGCAGAATTGTACGATAGCTGGTGAGGCGCAACTGCTCGCCGTATGACGGGTGTGATTTCCATTCGCCGGAGACTTCAACCGTTTCCCCGATTGTGCAGGCGGGGATAGTGCCCACTATCGTTACCGGCACCTTGTCAGGCTCACGCACGAGCCGTGCGATCGTAAAGCCGGTATCATCGTTGCGGAAGGTGACATGATCGAGGACGCCTCGCAGTGTGTCGTTCGAAGAAATAGGTGTTTCGGGCACGAACGCCTCCCATTTTGCAACAAAAAAATACTCGGGATTGCCGGGCGCGGGCAACATCGGTTGACAGTGGTCGGAGGAGCGGTTATCTACTGAGAAGGAAGGTATACCAGGAAAGGGAGGCGGCGTTGGCCTACGAGGTTGTTGTTGCGAAGACGGAAGAATGGCAGGACGGCAGCCTCGGAATCGTAGAGGTGGACGGGCACCGGGTCGCGTTGTGTCGAGTTGGTGACGCATTCTTCGCATTTGACGACCGATGCCCGCACGCCGGCAGCACGCTGGGATTGGGGACGCTTCACGCCAATGCGGTGGAATGCCCGCGGCATCAATATCTCTGGCGTGTGACTGACGGGGCCCCGCTGACGACAGCGGGCCCGCTTACGTTGTTTCAGGTGCGCGTGGAAGGCGACAGTGTATTACTCACTGTGCCTGACCGATGGCCCGAGCCCGCCCACTGGGCACGCCACCCCAAACGGGAGGAACTCAGACGCCGCCACGGATTCGAGGAAGGCGAATGATGGTGCGAGTTCTTTTGCCGGAAAAGGAGCGTTCGTGAAAGCGCTGGTTCTGGCCGGTGGCTACGCCACCCGCCTCCACCCGGTTACACTGGAGGCCTCCAAGCCGCTCCTCAAGGTCAACGGCCGACCGATCGTCGATTACGTCCTCGACGGCATCGAAACACTGGGAGATGTCGACACGACGTACGTCGTGACGAATGCGAAGTTTTTCCAGGATTACGTGGAGTGGGCAAAAACCCAGCAGCGGCCATTCGATGTGGTGCCGTTGAGCGACGGGACGACGTCAAACGCGGACCGTCTGGGCGCAATCGGAGATATTCAATTCGCCATCGAAACGCAGTCAGTTGACGACGACCTGCTTATCGTTGGCGGTGACAATCTTTTCGACTTTTCGCTGCGCCCTTTGAGAGATCTCCAGCGCGCGGCGGGGCGTTCAGTTCTGGGGTGCTACGACGTGGGCTCTCTGGATCTCGTATCGCTCTACAGCGAAGTGCACATCGAGAAGGGTTTGGTTTCCTCATTTGTTGAGAAACCGGAAACGCCGACGAGCCCTCTGATAGGCATCCTTTGCTACGCTCTTCGCAGACAGGACGTTCCCCTTGTCCGCCGTTACCTCGAAGAGGGCCGCGGTCCGGACAAAGCCGGCCACCTCATTCAGTGGATGCGTACGGTCACCGAGGTTGCGGCGTACGTTTTCGAAGGCAGGTGGATTGACATAGGTACCAGAGCGGAACTCGACAAAGCGGAGAAACAGTGGTCGGGCCCCGCTTAAGGTTACTTCGCCCGTGATAGATGGCCTTCCCGTTCGCTGCCGGTCCGAACACTGGAAAACTGGTAATACACAAGGTCGTGGTCCGCATATAGCGTGTGTTCAAATCCCCGAACGCGCGCTACCATATCCGGTGGCTCGAGAATTTCTTCCACCATCCTGCCGTCCTTGCCGCGCAGCGTAACGGTCGGGTGTCCTTCCACGAACCACCAGTATTCGTCGAAATCGTGGAAGTGCAGTTCCACCGGAGTTCTGGCCGGCAAGCGGTACTGGTGGAAAGTCGCTGGATCAACGGGGTTCAGTAAGTCCGCCAGTTGTCCGCAAATCCTGGCGCCCTGACTGAAACGGACGATACAGATGCCCGGGTCTGTTCCCTGCGTTATTTCCGCCATGGTTTCGCCTTCTTTCGGATTTCCCAGTTCGCTGGCATAAGCCTGCGCTTCCGTCAGAACTTGCCCTGTGTCCGCCTTTGAGTGTGGAGTATATTGGATACGCGGGATAACGGCAAACCCCGCGATACACGCCCGGGACAGGGAGGTTTTTATGAGTGACCGTTTGGCGATTGATGGAGGCACGCCTGTTCGTACCGCACCTCTTCCGCCCTCGTGGTTGGGCGCATACGAGATGGGAGTGGAAGAAGAAGAAGCGGTGCTGAAAGTGTTGCGGGAAAAGAGGGTATTTCGGTACATCGCGAAAGAGGAGTCGGAAACCGCGAGACTCGAAAAAGCCGTTGCCGAGTTCACGGGACGGGATTACGCCCTCGCCGTCAACAGCGGGACTGCGGCGCTGATCTGCGCTCTGGTCGGGCTTGATATCGGACCGGGCGACGAGGTCATCGTGCCGGGTTATACGTATATCGCCACCGCCGCCGCAGTGGTTACGGTGGGAGCGGTTCCGGTGATCGCGGAAGTGGACAATTCTTTGACGCTGGATCCGGAGGATTTTGAGCGGAAGATTACCGGACTTACCAAAGCTGTGATTCCTGTCCACATGCGCGGAACACCGTGTCGCATGGACGAGATCTGCGCGATTGCGAAGAAACATGGAATCAAAGTCATCGAAGACACGGCACAGGCGAACGGCGGCAAGTACAAGGGCAAAACTCTGGGCGGAATCGGGGACGTCGGGTGCTACAGCTATCAGATGTCGAAAACCATAACCGCAGGCGAAGGCGGCATGGTGGTTACCGGCGACCGTCTGGTGTTCGAGAGAATTCTCATGGCGCACGACTCCGCTTTCGGGTTCTGGAAGCCGGATGAGACGGCCATAAGGCCGATTCCTGGAGAAGGATTCCGCATCAGCGAAGTGAGCGGAGCGATCGCGCTGGTTCAAATGGGGAGGCTCCGAGGCATTGTCGAACGCCTGCACAACGCCAAGTACCGAATCGTGAACCAGATCCGCGGGCTTGCCGGGATTACTCTTCAGGACGTGCCCGACGAATCGGGTGACGCGTCGGTCTGCCTGATGTTTTTTGCGCCGGATGCGGAAATCGCGAACACATACGCAAAGGCATTGAATGCGGAAGGGATACCGTGCGGAACAATGTTCAGCAAGGAGATTCCCGACCGGCACATCTATCCAAACTGGACGTACGTTCTGGAAAAACGCGGACGATCCTCCAACTGGAGTCCGTGGCATCCTTCCGTTTACAAGGGGAGCGTGGAGTACAGCAAGGATATGTGTCCCGAAACGCTGGACTATCTCGGGCGAACGATCCACATCGGTTTGAGTCCCAGACTTACCGCGGCGGACAGCGATGACATTGCCCGCGCAATCAGAAAGGTGGTGACCGCGCTCGCGCGGTGATTACCGTGAAAGCGTGGCGGAGGCACATGCAGGAACGTGCCTCCGCCGCGAAGCCGTTCCGGTCATGAACGAGGGAGGGGAGCTGGCTTATGAATTACCCGTTCTGGGACGTCCCGCTGCTCGGCGGGGGACTCGTCATCGCATTGATCGCTATTCCCCACGTGTTCGTTTCGCATTTTGCCATCGGAGGCGGGATTTTTCTTGCCTGGACCGAGCGGATCGGAATTCGGAAGGGGAAACCCGAATACATTGCATTTGCGAAACGGAACACGCTGTTTTTCGTCCTGATGACACTGGTGTTCGGAGCAGTGACGGGTGTCGGCATCTGGTTTTCCATCGGTCTTGTCCACCCTGACGCCACCTCCGCGTTGATCCACAATTTCGTGTTCGGCTGGGCAATTGAGTGGGTGCTGTTCCTCGTGGAGATTGCCGCAGCACTGCTGTACTACTACGGCTGGGATCGCGTGGACCAGAAAACGCATCAGTTCATCGGTTGGGCGTACGCCGGGGCGGCGTGGGGCAGCCTCGTCGTTATCAATGGCATCCTGGCTTTCATGCTGACGCCGGGAAGATGGGTGGAAACGGGAGGCTTCTGGACAGGTTTCTTCAACCCGTCGTATTTCCCGAGCGTGCTCATCCGGACCTGCGTGTGCCTTGCTCTTGCCGGGTTGTATGCTCTCCTGATGGCGTCCAGAGAACCTGCCGGCGAGACTCATGACAAACTCGTCCGATACGCCTCCACGTGGTTGCTCCCTGCGTTCATTGGCCTGCCGATATTCGCAGCGTGGTTTGTTTTCACGTTGCCCTCGCTCGCGCAGGACATGTTTATGGGGCGTGCTGCGGTGCTCACGATTTTCGCGGCGTTGAGCCTGGGCATCTCGGCGATCATTTTCGCGTTCGCGTACCTGATTGCCTACCGGAATCCACATAGCGTTTCCACGCCGGTTGCGCTTCTGTTTCTCGTGCTGGGCCTTGCGGTTACCGGTGTGACCGAGTTTGGGCGGGAAGCAGCGCGCAAGCCGTACATCATCTACGACTACATGTATTCAAACGCGGTGTTGAAACGGGACGTTGCCAGGCTTCAGCAGGAGGGCGTGCTGCGGAACGCGAAATGGGCGCTGGTGAGCAAGGCGACTCCTCAGAACGCGTTGATTGCTGGCCGGGAGATCTTCACGCTCGCGTGCGCCCATTGCCACACCGTGGACGGGTACAACGGCGTGCGGTTGCTCGTGAAAGGCTGGCCGGAACCCTTCATCGAGCACCAGTTGACGTATCTGGACCAGCTCAAAGGGTTCATGCCTCCGTTTGTGGGGAATCCTGAGGAGCGGCGGGCGCTGGCGAAGTGGCTCGCTTCCCTGAACCCAAGCGCTTTGCCGGCGCGAACCTCCGCCGCGGCAACGGACAGCCTGAGCGCGGATCCTCTGGCCCTTGGCGAGGCGGCGTACTCGGCTCACTGCGCCAATTGTCATACGATTGACGGGCGCAACGCGATCCGCCGGCATGTGAAAGGGTGGACCCAATCCGTTGCATACGAGCGGCTGGGCAGGCTGGAAAGTCTCCGCGGGTACATGCCACCTTACGAAGGACCCGAACCAGAACGGCAGGCCCTTGCAGCGTGGCTTGCCTCAATCGGAAACGACGCTCCCACGGCGGGAGGTGCGCGATGAATGAAGCGATCATCCCTTCAATCGATCCCATTGCTCTGCCGGCACCGGTGTGGTTGATGCAGTTCCTCAGCGGGCTGACTTTCATTTTTCACGTCATCCCCATGAACGTCGTACTGGGAGGCGGCGTGGTGGCGTTGGTCTTGGCGGTTCGGGGAACACGCGGGTCTCAGGATCTGTATGTCCGACTCGCGGGAAGAATGGCCTCGGTTCTTCCTGTCGCCATCGCGATGACGATCACTCTGGGCGTGCCGCCTCTGCTATTCCTTCAGGCGATGTACGGCCCCCTGTTTTACACATCGTCGGTTCTCATGGCGTGGCCGTGGCTCAGTGTGATTGCGATTCTGCTTGTCGGGTACTACGGGCATTACTACTTCTCGCTCTCAAAAGATTCCGCGAATCCGCGGACGCTGATCGTCGGCGCGGTCGCCGTCGTGGCGTTTCTGGTGATTGCGTTTCTGTATGTGAGCAATATGACCTTGATGGTTATGCCCGAGCGTTTCCTGGGGATCCAACGTTCGTGGACGAGCGGTTTTCTGCCGTTCACGGGCGATTCGATTTTCGCGCCGCGTTTTCTCCACTTCATTACCGGCGCGGTTTCGGTCGGTGGTCTTCTTGCGGTGTTTGTCGGATTGCTGGAACGGTCGGATGCTGAATTCAAAGCGGTCGCGGTACGGGCGGGCGGGTTCACGTTTGTCGGCGCCACGATTGTTCAGATCGCGACAGGCATCTGGTTCCTGCTCGCGCTCCGCCCGCGCGTGATGATGCTGTTCATGGGACAGGACCACGTGGCCACAGCCCTCTTCGGTGTTGCCGTCCTGCTTGCGCTCGTGGCGGTTGCCCTGATTCTGGTTGCCGTTATTGGCAAAAAACGACCGTGGATGACGATCGCTGGAACGGCGTGCATCGGCCTGACGATCATTATCATGACGGTGATGCGCTCCATCGTTCGCGAGGCGTACCTTGGCACGCGCTTCGTCGTGGCCGAACAACCCGTGAACCCGGCATGGGATGTGGTGGTGCTTTTTCTCGTGTTGCTGGTTGCCGGAGCTGCGCTTGTGGGCTGGATGATTCACGCGGTGGTTACGCGAAGAGGTCTCGCGGCGTCCTGACGAACTTCTATTCCGCGGAAAAGGAAGGCGAACACGGAGGTCGTGTTCGCCTTCTCGTTTTGTGGCGATTGCTCGATCAAACCGGGCACATGGCCCTGAACGCTTCACGTGCCTCAGTGAGGGTGGTCGCTTTGATCGTGAAACGTGGCGCCAACGTCCGCAGGAACGCCAGGGTATCACGCAGGGTCTGACTCTGCGGGGCGGACGCATCATCATACGCGAACGTGTTGTGCGTGATGAAACACAGCGATTTGAACGCGACGCGGTTGGTTTCCATGTCGGCGAGGACCGCCTCGATGATCGGCTGCTGCCAGTCTTTCAATGGCCCCCATTCGATGCGCAGTTCGTGCGCAAGGCCGTCGGGACTGCGTTCGGTCGGGTGAGTGCTCATGGGCACTTCGAAAAAGGGAAGATCGCCCGGAACAAGGCGGTTCGAGCGGTGCGCCCAGTGCGCATATCGGTATGCTGTTTCCCACCGGGCCGCGTATTTGGGAACCTCCCGCCCGGGACAGGAGACTGAGCCCGCGAGAAACCCCAACTCCGACAGAACCCGGAAGGTGTCATCGGTGGCAGAGTCATTGCCTGCGCGAAACGAACGGGGCTCCCATCCGATAGCATCAGCGAACACGGCCATCGCTTCGCTGATGATTTTCCTCTGCGTATCGGCGTCGTACTCGCCGAGGTATTTCTCATACTGGTGTTCCGCGAAACTCTGGGGATGCACGTGGAGACCCAGTTCGACCCCCTGCTTCGCATAGTCACGGAACATCGCGCGGTGTTGGACCGCGCACTCCGGAGTAAGGAACAGCGTGGGGAAGGCCCCCGCTGCCAGAAGCGTATCGCAGTAACCGCGTATGGCCCGTTCACTCAGCTCCCATGTCGCAGGACCGCCGGGGGGCGACTCCGCCGCGATGCGTTCGCAGTCCATGGTCCAGGCTAAGTAGAGAGGTTCCATCAGCTTCCCTTCGTGTTGGGCGGGTGTCCCGCGCGGTACCGTCGCCAGAGTTCCTCAAGAGCAACCGCGGCCCGTTCGGCGATATGAAAATCGAAAACGTCCGTAAGAGCGGTTGTTTCCGGGTTGATTTCCACCGTCGGAGTCCCCCGCGCTTTTGCCCGCATCACCGGTTGCGCGATGTACGGAAACACACTCGTGGTGCCGACGGAAAAGACGATATCGAAACCACGTTCCAGTTCGTGGAGCAGGCGTTCGACCTCATATGCGGGAAGCTGCTCGCCAAACAGGACGACTCCGGGTCGAATCACCGCGCCGCATGAGGGGCAGGATGGCGGCAGTTCCAGGCCGGAATAGTCGGGCACACGCGTGCGGTACGAACAGCGCGTGCAGCGCAGGTCGTGCAGGTTGCCGTGGATTGGAATCACGTTGGTGCTGCCCGCCGCGGCGTGGAATCCGTCCACGTTCTGCGTCAGGACGCACACGCGATCGAACAGCGGTTCCATCTCCGCGATGACTTCGTGCGCGCGGTTGGGGGTGCGGCCACGCGAGGCAGACTCGATCCTCGCGATGTACTTCCATGTCACCTCAGGGCGTTTTCGAAATGTGTCGCCGGAAAGCGCTGATTCGATGGGTATTCCGTCTTCGGTGCTACACCCGTCGTAGATTCCTCCGCGGCCACGATATGTTGGCAGGCCTGAGTCCGCGCTTATTCCGGCTCCCGTGATGAAGAGAACGGAGCGGGAGGTTCGCAGCAGGCGTGCCACCCGTTCAATGTCGTCCAGAACGGCTTGGTGTTCTGGTAATCCGTTGTCGTAATGCTGTCGTTTGTGTTCTTCGGTTCTCTGAGCCACTATTTCCAGACCTCGTCAATAACCTTTCTTGTCAGAGCAACCCAGCGTCGCACGCGCTCCGGATCACTCTGAACCGTCTCCACGTCCTTCAGGGTGATGTCTACGTGGCAACCACGGCAGGCGATGAGGTCTTCCGACAGAATCGCACGTACGCGGGACTCATCGAACCCGTACCCGACCATATCGCTGGGACTTGGGCGGTAACTCAGCACGTAATCCCGACCGATCTGCTCCGCGCAGGCTTTCACGTTCGCAAAAGGGGACACCGCGATGCGCCGCAAGTTCGGAATCTGGCGGAGCATGTCAATCTTGTGCGTCAGATCCTCGCAACAGCCGTACGCAACCAGTCCGAAGTGGTTGAGGATGCGGAGTTGATACTGCAGGAGAAACTCGTCGTGCATCGCCGGGGACACCGCCGTGAACTCCTGGGCGGCCATGTATCCCCAGAGGCGAGAACGCTTCACCCCGTTGGCGTTCGCCGCAGGGTCGGGCAATTCCTCGGCGTAGGGCATCGCCTGGTTCTGATGCGCCGAAAGGCCCCAATCTCCCGCTGCTTCCGCCTCCTCATGCGTTTTCAGGATTCCATCCGACATGAACTGCACGAGGCGGTGAAGGCCTTCGGGGTTATCTACCATGTCCACCATGAAATGCTCGATGCCGCGGAGATACCCGAGGTCGGTTGAAATGTCGCCCGACCACATCCGGTACGCCGGTGCTCTATCCACGTTGATGGTGATTATGTCGCCGATTGCGTCCGCGAGTTGCTCATACCGGCGTGCCGTGCACTCTTCATCGATGGAATGGACCGGTATACGGAGCCGGGATGCGTCTTCGAGACTCTTCAGCGGGTACTCCACCTTGAACGAACCCCTCGGTTCGTTCGAGAAATGTCGTTCCCCCGACACCCCCCAGCCGGTGCACCGGTGACACGCAGTGAGAGTAACCCATGGTTCGAACACGGAATCATCGTCCAGCGTGCTCCAGAAAAGCTTTTGGCGGAATACGTCCTCGAAATGCCGCAGCAAAGGGTCGCTGATGACGCACCGGGAGTCGGGCATCTCGCTCCACGCGAATGCCCGGACGTATATCAACGGGCGCGTGGGCTTGAGGCTGTTGTGTGTTCTCCACAACGCGCGCCGGATATCCTGTTCCGGGCGCGAGCACACCTCCACGTAGCGCCGTGCGAGATCGCGGAGAATCGCTATTTCGTGGTTCACGTGAGAGCCTTCAGGAATGGAGATGCGTCTCTCGCCGAACTCTCCCGGAGGGGGATTGTCAATCCGTAACGACCGAGACGGCCTTGAGAAGATTGAGATGAGCCGCCGCGAAACGCTGCGGGTTCTCGTCCGCATCCCTGAACCCCCGGAAGCACGAAGACAGAATCTTCAGCGCGGCCTCAGGGTCGACTTCCTTCAGTTGCCGTAACAGTTCGTAGTCCTCAATTCCCGCGGCCTGCGCTTCGAGTCGTACGCTGCCCCAGGGGCCGTCGTTCCCGGGATACACGTTGTGAGTATCACCCGGCGGAAGGTTGTTCCCGCCGCCGTGATCCGGGCAGTTGGATTCGAACGGATTCTGATCGTGGCGATAATGGTTGAGGCCCCAGTGGAGGAACCCTGGGAGATCGTATTTGAAACAACCCCACTGAATGTAGCGCGTGCGGAGAAGCGGCATGTCGAGCAGTCGGTTCATGTAGTAGCCGCCGGGGAAGCAACAGGTGTAGCACCATATCGTGTCGCCGTGATGTCGGAAGAACTCGAACTCGTCGCGGTGTTTCTCGTAATAGTCATCCTTGGGCACCCAGATATCCACGGCGCCCGCGAGTTCAGAAAGCTCCACGGCGTCGATGATGGGCGTACCCGGCATGAATTTCCGTACTATCCCGGAGATAACCCGATAATCCGCCATGGACTTGTCGGTGGGCTCGTCGCCGACGTGCTGCACGGTGATGTCCAGCCAGCCGTTGCGGCAGAGGAAATCCCGCCAGGCAGGCAGGTATTGCGCGAGGAAATTGTAGCCTTCGCGGGAGACCGCGTTGACTTTTGGGTTCGTGGAGAGGACGAAGTTGGGCGCGTGGAACTCAGTACGGCCGGCGACATGTCCTCCCTCTATTCCCGTGAAGCCCAGTTTCAAATAGGTGCGGATCAAGCGCTCTGCTTTCGCGAAATCGAACGAAAAGAGGCCTTCAGGTCCCTCTTTGATACCGATGTACCCCATCGGAATCCAGAAATGCGTCTGGCGACCCCGGCGCATCAATTCACCGTACCGCCGGATCATCCGCCAGTGGGCTTCAGTCCACGGCGTGATTCCATGGCGCGATGCCATGGCTCCAAGATTGAACCAATTGGTGAGACTGAACGTGCCGGGGTCAGTTACCGTGGCCGCGTGAACCGTGAGTTTGACGGGCAGAGCAAGCGACTCCTTCCCGATCGTAACGCGGATCGTGCTCGTGTACGTGGCGGCGTCGGCATCCTCGGGGATGCGCCACTCGAAGAACAGCGCTTCGGAGCCCTTTCTTCCCTTGGTGCCCGGGAGAAAGGGTTTCATGGCGTCGTACACCCGGAACGGCGCGAGGCGTGTGGTGTACCCTTCCGCTGATTCGCCTTCTTTCGCAATGAAACCTATCGGCCCGGTGTTCTTTTCCACCATGACATCGACGAGCTGGAAGACCTCGGGCGAGGGGAAGTCCCCTCCCTGCGACGCAAGGCTCACGTTCAATTCGCCGTTTGCCGGTGTCGGTTTGAAGAGAACCTGAAAACCGGTTCGCGTTCCCCGCGCTGCATGCAGAACGATGGGTTTGGGCCGCGAAACCCCGGCCGCCATGTCCGGGTAGAGCCACTCGTTCATACTGACAACTCTGCACTTCATCGTCTGCCTCGTCTGTTGGAAGTCAATACCGGCGTCACGTCTCAAGACGAAATCGAGTCAAGCCATTGCCGTTCGGATGCGGTCAGAGGGCCCCTGTGAACGCTTTCCACGTTTGCCGCAACCCACTCGACGCGCCGCATTGCGGTGATCACGCGATCAACGTTCGGGTGAAAGAGGGAGTACCTCAACATGTGGTCCGCCAGCCGGCCCCGAAGATCAGACTCACTGCCCCGCCACGACTTGCGGGCAGCCGCGACGAGCCTGTCCAGGTGCCATCCCCGAACAAAAGGAGACGCGGCGAGAGTGCGCCAGCCAAGGCGCTTCGCCGCCGCGAATGCGGGACCCGCGTCCGGAGTCGCCATGTTCAAGGGGCGCACCATGAAATCGTACGGGTTTTCCGGTCCAAAGCGTTCGACGGCATCCTCGCCCGGCTCCCACGTTCCAAGGACGCCCACGTAGCCACTTTTCTGCCACTCGAGTGCAAGCTCCAGCTGCGCCGCGTTGACCTCATCTCCCCCCGCCACGGGGTGGACGACGAGGCAGTCAATGAACGAGGTCTGGAGTTGCTCCAGCATCTCAGCGATATGATGTCGTTGGTACGGTGCAGCCCGATCGAGCCCGTCTTCTGGCTTAATGCCGACGTCATCGAAGAAATTCCAGGCGATGATGACGGCCTCATCCCGGCGTTGCAGCCTGTGAAGAGCCTTTCCCAGCGCGACACGCTCCGGGCGATGCGTCGTATCAAACCAGCGAATGCCGTTGTCCAGACACGCTTCAACGATCGCGCACTGGGTATCTTCGGACGGACGCGGTTCGTTCCCGAGCTGGCCGATGAAGCTGTGGCCGCCAAGAACAAGGGGAACGTCGTCTTCAAATGACGCGGGCCGGCCGTGTGCGGTCTCTTTCGTTGAAGCCTCCCTGTTCGTTGTGTGTGCGTGCGGCGTTACAGCGTCTTCGGGCAACTTCATCGCAATACCTCCGGGGTGCCGCAATAATGTACTGACGCGGAGCGAGAGAACAACCCGTTCGGAGGCCGGGCTACGACTTCGCCGCGCCGAAACCCGTACGAAGGAGCGTACAATTGCACCGCATTTCCGTAGTACGTATCGTTCAAAGGATTCCTCTCTACTGCGCATCAAATGAAAGGGAACACCGTAGTGAGTGTGCGAACACCCTTGACGTACCGGGATCGCATTGAAGCGCTGCGTCTGACGAAGCTTGAGCAGACCCGGTTCAAGCAGTCGCTCGGTTCGCGTGATACAGACGACAAAGGTTCCGTTCCGTTGCCCCCGGATTGGAAGGGGTTCACTCCCAAACCGAATCATCCGTCCGGCACGTTTTTCGGACCGCGCGCGTGCGGCGAGAACTTCCGCGCCATGCTCGAATCCCACCCGACCTACATTGACCCCATGAGTTCGCTCGCCGGCGGTTGGATGTTGAGTTTCTCGGAATACCGGAAGCTCGGTTGGCCGCCCGACCCCGAATTCGACTACTCCCACCTGCACGAAGACCAGCGCCGCTACAACATCATCCCCGGCATAGGAGGCGCACAGCACTTTTGTCCCGAAGTGCGAATCGGCCTCGAACTCGGCTGGGGTGGGCTGCTTGAGAAGGTCCGCCGGTACCGCGACCTCAACCATCCTGCCGACACCGGATTCTACGACGGGCTGGAAGACGTCGTCCTTGGCGTGCAGAACTGGATCGGCCGGCACGCCAGTGCGGCCCGCAAAGCCGCCGAGATCGAAACGCGCCCCGAGCTTCGCCGGAACCTGCTCGAAATGGCCACTATGTGCGAGCGTCAGGTCAACGATCCGCCCGTCACCTTCCGCGAGGCGTGCCAGTGGATTGCCTGGTTTGAAATGGTCGCGTGCATGTACAACAACAGCGGCGCCCTGGGGCAGATAGACGAAGTTCTCCGTCCGTACTCCGAACGCGACATGGCAGCCGGCACGCTCACCGACGAGGAGGCGGTCTGGCATCTCGCGTCGCTCCTCATCAAAGAAACTCATTACATGCAGGTCGGCGGGCCGGACCCGACCGGTAAGAAAGATCTTACCAGCCGGGTCTCTTTCCTTGTGTTGGAGGCCGCGCATCTGCTGCGCATCCCGTCCAATATCGCGGTGCGCGTGCACAACAAAATCGATCCGGCGCTGTACGATGCGGCGGTTCGCTACCTGTTCGAGGACAAGACCGGCAGCCCGCTCTGGATGGGAAGCGAGGCGCTGGATCGTGGGTTTGCCCGCAACGGCTACCCGATTGAGCTTGCCCGCGAACGCGTGAAATGCGGCTGTCACTGGTGCGCACTTCCGGGGCGCGAGTACACCCTGAACGACATTGTCAAAATCAACTTCGCGGCGGTGTTCGATGTGGCGCTGCACGATATGATGGGTGATCTCTCGATCACACCTTCGGTGGCCGAGCTCTGGCGCCGGTTCGAAAAACACCTGCGCCGTGCGGTGGAGGTTACCGCGGAGGGGATCGATTTCCACCTCGCGCACTATAAGGACGTAAGCCCGGAGCTTGTTCTCGATCTGTTATGCTTCGGGCCGGTGGAAAAAGGGCGGGATGTCTCTGACGGCGGGGTGGAGTTCTACAACATGTGCGTGGACGGCGCCGCTATCGCCACGGTGGCCGATTCATTCGCGGCGGTGGAGCAACGGGTGGAGCAGGAGAAACGGCTTTCGTGGGCGGAACTCCTGGCGGTTCTGGACTCCGATTACAAAGACGCCGAGCCCGTGCGGCTCATGTTGAAAACGGTGCCGCACTACGGCACCAGCGGTGCGCGGGCAAATGAGTGGGCAACCCGCATCTCGCAGTTGTTCGTGAGGCTGGTGAAAGAGAAGCCCACCCCGGGCGGGAAAAACATGATCCCCGGTCTCTTCTCATGGGCCAGCACGATCCCCATGGGCAAGGCTGTCGGGGCAACGCCCAACGGCCGGCACGCGCACGCGCCCATCTCCCATGGCCCAAACCCCGATCCCGGATGGCCGAAGCCGCTCACCCCGACCGCGCTCTCCCGCGCCGTCGCCTCCGTGGAGTGCGGCTACGGCAACACCGCGCCGCTCCAGCTCGACACGGACCCCGGAATCGGCGACACGGATGCCACGCGCGGGAAAATCGGCGCGCTCATCCGCACGCACTTCGACATGGGTGGCACGATGATCAACCTCAACGTGCTGAACAAGCAGCAGATTCTGGAAGCGCACGAGGACCCGTCCCGCTACCCCGAACTCGTCGTCCGGGTGACCGGGTTCAGCGCCTATTTCGCCAGCCTCTCGAAGGAGTTCCGCCAGCTCGTGGTGGACAGGATTGTGAGCGAGGAGTAGCGCGTTTTTGGTGCGCGCGTTCGGGGCGCTGCCAACCAGCGGGGCGTGTTTCAACCGGCCTCACCGCCGCGCGGGGTACAATGACGCGGCGGACGGTGCTCCTCAGGTAAGGTGATTGTAACAGTGTAGGGGCGAACCCCAGTGTCCGCCCGTTTTCGTCTGCGTTGGATCGCGGGCGGGCACGGGGGCCCGCCCCTACCTCTCAACGGGGATCTTGCCCGGCAAAAAGCGGCTCTGTGGTGCGCGCCCGAACGCGAGAATCACGGCCTTGGGAGGCACGTTCCCGGAAAAACGTAGAGGCGGTTCGCGAACCGCCCCTACATCGGCGCAATAGGTGCGTTGTGCCGTACCGGCGCGGTCCCCGCGCCTTCTTCCCTTCCAGAACGGTCATTCCCGCTTGTGACTTGCCGCAAGAAGCGGAGGCGGAATCCAGGTCCGCCCCCACCGGCAGCAAAGTCTGCTGCGCAGGGCTGCAATGCAAACGACACGACCTCCTGCCCCCACCCTTCTCTTCTCTCTGCTCCCGCGGTATATTTCCGCTGGCGTGGATAACGTTCACGAACCGACACTGGAGAACCGCCGTGTATCGGTTTTCGGCTGGTATTCTTCTTTGCTTATCTATCGTCTCCGCGAAAACTCCGGCTGAACCGTCCCTCATTCATGTGCTTCGGTGGGGACGCAGCGCCGTTAATTGCGTCGCGATAACGCCGGATGGCCAGCAGATCATCGCGGGCAACGGCATCAACCTTCACATCTGGAACCTTCCGAACGGCGACCGCGTGCGTAGGTTGCCTGTTTCGGGCGACGCCGGGCATCTGGGGGAGGTGTTGAGCGTCGCCGTTACTCCAGACGGCCAGACGATTGTGTCGGCGTCTGCAGACCGCACGATCAAAATCTGGCGTCTCTCCGACGGAAGGCTGTTGAGAACGCTCCGCAGGCACGGGGGCGCGGTGAACAGCGTTTGCGTCACGCCGGACGGTGCGGCTGTCATAGCGGGGTGCCAAGGATGGATTAACAACATCGAAATCTGGCGATTATCCGATGGGACAATGATTCGGTCATTACCGGGCCATCGAAGCTTCTGGGGCCGCGGGGTGAATAGCGTTGCGGTCAGCCCTGACGGAAAAACCATTTTCAGTGGCGGGGACGACAAGAAGATCAAAATGTGGCGTCTGTCCGACGGGTCCCTACTGCGCACGTTGCCGGTTTCGCGGGACGGCGGCCACGGGCGGTACGTCTCGCATGTGGCGCTGAGCCCGGATGGGCAAGTGGTCTACAGCGCCAGTGGAGACAAAGTGGTTAAGGTCTGGCAGGTTTCTGATGGCGAGGCTTTGGGCACATTCTCCCCGGAAACCGATTTCCTGACCAGCCTTGCGCTTTCAGCGGACGGACAGACAATCGCGATGGGCTGTGGTGACGGGTCCGCAGGGATATGGAGCCTGTCCGCTCAGCAACAATTCCTGAAACTGCCGGGGCACACACGTCCGGTGACTTGCGTGGCCGTTTCCCCCCGCGGCGACATCGTTGTTTCTGGCAGTCTTGACAAGACGTTGCGGGTGTGGCGACTTGCGGGTTCTACAAGCGGCGCCCCTGCCTTCGCGGTTCCTCCTCCGCGAATTACGTCCGCTCCAGCGGTTGCTGCAGCTTCTGGGACGGCAATAGACACCACGGTCTCGGTTCTCCTCACCGGTCTCGAATGCCCCGGAATGGACAGCGTTCGTTCTGGAACGCTTACAGAGAAGCTGCGGGTTGAACTCGATCAGGCCGGCGGTTTCAGAGTGATGGAGCGGGATCGTTTGGACGCGATCATGGCAGAGCAGGGTCGCTGGCTGAGTGGCTGTTTCACGAACACCTGTGCGTCGAACATCGGTGACCTGGCGGGAGCAGACTACGTCATCGTCGGTCGAGTGGCGCAGGTAGAGGATATGTATTCGGTGACTTTGCGAATTGTCGAAACGGCGACAAGCGAAACCGTAGGATCGGCGGCGATCGAGTGTTCGCCGTGTACTTTCAGCGCCGTGATGAGGGAATCCATGCGTGCGGCTGCGGTCGCGTTGCGGGACGATTTCCAGCGCAGACTGAGGAGTCGGCAGTAGGGCGCGCGTAAACGCCGCCTGTCAACGACGAAGTGTTTTTTTATCGCGTAGCCGCGGCAGAGGGTACGGTGACGCGGCGGACGGTGCTTCTCGGGTAAGGTGATTGTAGCAGTGTAGGGGCGGACCACAGTGTCCGCCCGTTTTCGTCTGCGTTGGATCGCGGGCGGGCACGGGGGCCCGCCCCTACCTCTCAACGGGGATCTTGCCCGGCAAAAAGCGGCTCTGTGGTGCGCGCCCGAACGCGAGAATCACGGCCTTGAGAGGCACGTTCCCCGGAAAACGTAGGGGGCGGTTCGCGAACCGCCCCTACATCGCCGCAATGGGTGCGTTGTGCCGTACCGGCGCCGACCCCGCGCCCTTCTTCTTACCCCGCCACATGCTCCGTGCGCTTGATGATCTCGTCCTGCAGCGAACGTGACAACCGGGTGTAGTAGTCCGAGTACCCCCCGACCCGCACGATGAGGTCGCTGTATTTTTCCGGGTGCTCCTGCGCCGCGCGCAGCGTATCCACGGAAACCACGTTGATCTGCAACTCGAACCCGCCGAGATGCAGGTAGCTTTCCAGCAGGTCAATGATCTTCTCGCGGTTTTCCGCCGTTTCGAACATCGCCGGGGTGAACTTCACGTTCGTGACCACGCCGCCGATGAACTTGGAGTGATCCATCTTCGCCGCCGAGCGCAGCATCGCCGTCACACCCGAGGTATCGTGCCCCTGCACCGGGCCGACGGCGTCAGCAAGCGCCTCGCGGGCTTTCCGGCCGTCCGGCGTCGCGCCGGTTTTATCGCCCAGCACGGAATGCATCACCCAGCAGAGGAAGCCGGGTTGATACGGGCCTCCGCGTGGATTCGTGTATTTCCGCACTTCATCGAACCAGAACTCCGAAAGCTCCACCCAGAGCGCGTCTGGTTCTGGCATGTCGTTTCCGAACCGCGGCGGCTTCGAACCGAGCACGCGACGCAGCGCCTCTTCGCCCTCCCAGTTTTTCCGCACGATTTCTGCCAGTTGGGGCAGCGTCATCGCCTTTTCCTCAAAGCACGCCCATTTGACGGCCATCAGGCTGTCCACGACGTTGGCGAGGCCAACCAGCTCCGGCATGGTGGTGTTGTACCGCGCCCCGCCACACGTGATGTCGGTCGCCCGTTGGATGCAGTCGTTCACGAGGCACGAAAGGAACGGGTAGCGGATGCACTCCTGCCAGGCGTGGTCGTGCGCCGCGGTGATCTCGTAATTGAACCGCATCGCCTCGGCGAGATCGGCCTTGAACTCGCGCACGAGGTCATCCCACCCGGCGTTTTTGTTGCGTGCGACTCGCTGGAAGGCTCGTTCAAAGGCTTTTCCGGCGTTCACATACCCGGACGCCACCCACGGATTCGAGCATCCGATCGCCGAAATCTCTACACAGGAACCGGCCATGTAGTTGACGGCTTCCGCGCGGCTTGCGCCGTCCCGCATCAACCCCGGCACGATCACTTCGTCGTTGAACACTGCCGGAAATCCGATCCCCGTCCCCATAAGTTCCACGGCCCGGCGCATGACATTGCGGTTCAGGTTCTTGTTCCAGCTTACGCAGAGCGCAGGGTGAAGCATCTGGAGGTCGCGCGACACCTCCAGGCACAAGAGGCTGAGTTCATTGGACGCGTCGGAGCCATCCGCGTGCTGCCCGCCGACAAAGAGAGTCTGCGGCGTGGAATAGGGGTCGAATTCGTTGAACTTGAGCAGCAGGCAGGTGAGGATTTCGTAGGCATCGTCGCGGGAGAGCCGCCCGGCACGCACATCCGCCTCGTAATACGGGTACAGGTACTGGTCTACCCGTCCGGGGCAGAAACAGCCGTGTCCGCCGCCGAGTTCTTGAGCAATCCAGAGGTGGATGAACCAGAGCGTCTGCGCGGCTTCGTGGAAGGTTCGCGCCGGCCAGGCAGGCACGCGGCGACAAATTTCGGCGATGCGGAGCAGTTCCTCGCGCCGTTCGGGGGTTGCGGTGGCCGCCAGTTCGCGGGCGTGCGTGGCGTAGCGCCGGGCCATCCGCATCGCGCCGGACAACACCTCCAGCGCGGCGTGGCAAAACGCTCGTTCCTTCTCAGTTTTCGCGCGTGTCAGCCGTTCGCGAACCTCGCGTCGGATTCCGTTGAGGCCCTTCCTGAGCACAGCCGGGTAATCGGGCGTCATGTGACCGGTCATCGCGCCCGCCACATGGCGGCCTTCGGCGACCGACTCATGCGCATCGGGCGAAATGAGTTTCTTCAATACGTCGCCCAATGGATCGCCGAAGGTACTACGTGCGATACGTTCACGTTCCGCTTTTTCCTCGGGCGTCATCTCGCGCCGTTTGATCCGGCCGACGATCAGTTCGTCGTCGTTGATCTCGACGGGGAGGTTATCCATGAGGTACGCAAACACGCCGGCATACCGTGTGTCTATCGGGAGGCTCTGATGCCCGGCCATGTAGCGGTGCCAGAGCATCTCGCGATCCACCTGCCCCCCGCGCTGATCGAACTGCCACTTTCGGAGCTGCGCGATGCGTTCTGTACGCAGAATCGGCTGTACCACTCCATTTCCTCCGGAGACGTCCGTTCACATCTCTTCGTGTTTTGTGCGTGCGATGATGTGGTCCTGCATCGTCTTGTCCAGCAGGCAGAAGCGCATGCTGAAACCCGACACCCGGACCGCGATATGCGAGTAGGCCTCGGGGTTCTCCTGTGCGCGGCGCAGAGTGGCGCTGTCGATCACGTTGAACTGCATCTGCCCCACGCCTTTATCAATCGCCGTTTGAACGACATCAAGGACCTTGTCCAGCGACACTTCGTCCAGCAGTTTCGGGGCGATCTCGATGATCGCGGATGACGAACCCGCAGCATGTTCGTGGGGCAACGTCATCAACGACCGCATCAGCGCCGTCAGCCCCTCGACGTCGCGCCCCTGTTGCGGGGAGACGCTGTACGCCAGCGGATCGTGCGCCTTGCGCCCGTCCGGGGTGGCATTGGTGGCGCGCCCGCAGTCGAGATGCCATACGAATGAGAACAGGTGCACATGGAACGACCCGCCATGCGGCGTGGTGTACGTGGCCATATGATCGCAGTAGTGGTGGGCCGCACGTTCCACCCAGCGGTCCACGTCGCCGTTCCCGTTTCCGTACTTCGCGAGCCTGTGGATCACCTTCTGCCGGAGTTTCTCCCGTTCCTCCCCTTCCCAGTTCGCCTTGAGCGCTTGCATCAATTCGTCGGGGGAGACGCTTTTCTCCTTGAAGACGAGCTGGTCCACCGCGTACAGGGAGTCACCGACGTTGGGCAAGCCTATCGCGCAGGTAGAATGGTAATGGTAATGCGCCCCGCCGTCGGTCATATCCTTCCCGCGCGCTATGCAATCGTCGGTCAGAATGGAGGTGTAGGGCAGCGGAAAGCGGAAAGGTTGCGCGAGGTCGCCCTGGTTCGAAAGCTCCACCGCGTGCCGGGCGAAATGCTCGAGCTGAAGTTTGTAGGCGTTCCAGAGTGCTTCGATGTCCGGCATGTCCGCAAGAGTCCCCGTCTGCGGTCCGATCTGTTCGCCGGTTGCGAGGTCCTTCCCGTCGTTCAGCGCCAGTTCGAGGCACTTGGCCACGTTCATCATGTGGCTTACCGCGTGGGGGTTCGTTTTCCCCGGAATCGTCACCTCCACGCAGCCTATGATGGCGTACTGGCGGGCATCCTCAACAGGAATCCCCTTCTCCACAAGGGCCGGAACAATCGCTTCGTCGTTGAAGAAGAACGGCACGCCTCCGCCCCGCCTGATCAACCGGAACGCGGATTCGAGGAGCCTTCGTGGGGTCTTTCGGTGCACTCTTACCGAAAGGCAGCGGATCAGGTTCACTCGCCACATCGCTTCGAGGAACAGGTACGTCAGTTCGTTGGTCGCATCCGTGCCATCCGGGTTTTGTCCGCCGATGGTGGCCTGCTGGACGTCGTAGCTCTTGTAGAGTGCAAGATGGAAGGCTTCGAGCAGTTCCAGCGCTTCGTCTTCTGTGATTCGCCCCTCTTCCCTGTCGGCGGCGTAGAACGGATAGAGGTACTGGTCGTAACGGCCGAAAGAGTTTGCGTTAATCCCGTCTTCCCATCCCATGATCAGATGGCAGAACCAGAGTGATTGAACTGCTTCGTGAAAGGTCCGCGCGCCGCGGGCGGGTACTCTCTCACAGATGTCGGCAAGACGACGGTACTCTTCCGCCTGAAGAGGGTCGCTTTCGCGCGTGGCCAGGGCTCGCAGTTCCTCGGCATACCGCTTTCCAAGTTCGCACGCCGCTGCCGCGATAAGCCTCACGCTGTGGAGCCACAGTTTTCTTTTCTGATCGTCCGGCTTCCACGGTTGGAGTCTGGCGATCTCGCCGTCTATCTGTTCAAGGATCGCATGGAAGCCGTGCCGCAAAACCCGTTCGTATCCCGGAACGGTATGCCCTTCGCTCCCACCGCCGCCGAAATAGACGCCTGCCCGCGTGTCACGGGATATGTAATCGGGTGTTTGTGGCCAGAAATGAGGGATTACGCGAGGGTGTTCGCGCCAGTAGTCGATTGCGTCGAAAACCCTTTGTTTCCACTCGTCCGGGATACTCAGATTCTGGACGTGATTACGGAGCGCTTCTCTACGTTCGCCGTTGGTGAGATTATCAAATTCCAGCCACCCGATTCCCCGGAAGGATTCGTGCTGTTGATACCCCAGGATCAATTCGCCTTCGCGGATCGTTACGGGGTAGTTCCTGATGACATGTGCCAGTGCTGCCGCCTGGCGGAACAGCGGCGGTTGCCCCTCGGTCTGCTTCATGCTTTCGGCGACCAGCCACGCCCGCGGGGCGTAATGATCGGCCCATTTTGCGTCGTTGAGAACGTAATCCCGCAACCGTTCCACGCGCGGTGAAAGGTCAATTCCGTACGCGCCCTGAATTACTTCTTCGTCACGGCCGAGGGTGGGCATAGGAGCATGCATCTCCGTTGTGGAAGACACTAACTGCGCGTTACCGGCACTCCGCGTTCGGAGAAACGGCGTATGATTGCCGATATGTCTTCATCAGCAGGCGGGTGCGTTCCATTAATAAGATACCGTTTTCCGAATTCCTGGTATTTGCTTTCCGCAAGTCTGTGGTAGGGCATCAGGTGAATTGCTTCAAGGCGGGGATTACCCCAGAGCGACGCACAGAAATCGATCAGGTTCTGGATGGCGTCGGGCGAGTCGTTCTGCCCGGGGATGACAGGGAGCCGCAGCCATACTTTGGGGCCGTTTTCGTCCCGAAGAAGGCGTTGCAGATTTCGCAGAATGCGCCGGTTCGACACGCCGGTGAGTCGCCGGTGTGCGCGTTCGTCTATCATTTTTATGTCGAAAAGGACCAGATCCGCGAGGGCTGTCACGCGATCGAACACCGTTTGGCCCGCATAACCGGACGTATCCACCGCCGTGTGGAGGTGTGAATCGCGGGCCAGGCGAAGCAGCGCGGTGGAAAACTCCGGTTGCATGAGCGGCTCGCCGCCCGACAGGGTTATCCCGCCGCCGGAGCGCTCGTAGAACATGCGGTCCTTCTCCACTTCGGACATCACCCACGCGGCAGTGACCTCTTTGCCCGCAAGTTCAAGCGCACCGGTTGGGCATTCCGTCGTGCACGAGCCGCACCGTACGCAGAGAGCCCGCTGGAACACGTGCCTGCCGTCGACGATCGCGTGGCCCTCATGCGTGCACACGAGCGTGCACTGACCGCATGCGATGCATTTCGCCGGAATGAAACCCACGTCGGGTTCGGTTTCCATGGATTCGGGGTTATGGCACCATACGCATCGAAGGGGGCAGCCTTTCAGGAACACGGTCGTGCGGATGCCCGGACCGTCATGGATCGAAAACGTCTGTACGTCGAAGATCCTACCTTTGACGGCAGCGCTCGGGATCTGAGAGTCACTTTTGTGGGGATGTTCGGAAGAGTGCATGGGTACCGCGCGTGAGTATGATTGAGAACCGGCTCCATCAAATATAGCGAAGCGTTCGAAAAGAGCGAACCCTTGGACCAAACGCCATTTTCGTTAGAGTACGTACGGAAGGTGTCCGCGCCCATGGATTCTGGAGGGGAACGTGACAGATAGAGAACGAGTTCTCGCAATCATGCATCACCAACCGGTGGACGGAGTGGTGTGGCAACCGCGCATAGACCACTGGTATTACACGAATAAGCGCGCAGGAACGCTGCCGGAACGGTACCGGGACATGTCTCTGTTCGACGTGTACGTCGACCTCGATTGCTCCATCCGGGGATACGAGTTCTACAACCCGTGTATCAGCCGTGTGTACGATTCCTCGGTGTCCTTCAGGGTTGTCGAAGATACTCAACACCGTCGCGTCCGTCTGTGGGAAACCCCGCTTGGAGTGCTCACCGAGGTGGAGGGGAAGACGGCGGAATCGAGCCTTCTTACCGAGTTTCCGGCGAAATCGATTGCTGACCTCCGGATTGTTCGGTATACGCTGGAAGCGCTGAATTTCGAGTTCAGTGAAGAACGGTTCAGGGAGGCCGAGAAACTGGTCGGGGACAGAGGAGTCGGTACGGTGTTCAACCTCCGTACTCCCCTCATGAGGCTGTTCATCGAATTCATGGGATTTGAGAACACCATCGTTGCCCTCCATGAGTTCCCCGAGGAAATGGACTCGTTCATTCGTTTCCTTGAAGAAGACGACCAGAAGTACATAGACATGATCAAGAAAAGCCCTCTGCCGTTGCTCAATTTCGGAGACAACGTGGATTCGAACATGCTGCCGCCGTCACTCATGAGGAAATACGCGCTTCCCTATTACAGGCGTCGAACCGCGGAACTCCGTGCTGCGGGAAAGGCCTCGTACCCTCACTGGGACGGCGCGCTCAAAGGTCTGCTTCCTTTTGTGCGAGAGTGCGGATTTGACGGGTACGAAGCGTTCACCCCCACCCCGATGGGTGACGTGTCGCTTGATGAGATCGCGGAAGCGATGGGGCACGACTACGTTCTTATTGACGGGATCCCCGCAACACATTTCATCCCGCCTTTCACCCGGGATGACGTTGAGGAATTCGCGACGCTCGTTCTTCAGATGTTCGCTCCGAGTCTCATACTCGGTATTTCTGACGAATTGCCCCCCTCAGGGGATATTGAGAGCGTACGGCACGTCGCGGAGATTGTGCGTAGTTTTCGCATTTCCAAATAATCCAGACCAACCGCCGCACACTACGAAGAGGCCGAGATGACAGATGTATCCTCACCGCAGATTACGACGCACGATCGGCAGGTGCTCCGCGATCTCGCAAAGGAAATCCTTGATATCGCGCACAGCGATGAAAACCTTGAAAAGAAAGGCGCGTGGTACGCCCACAACGACCTGAAACCTCGGCGGCCGCTGGTGTTGATAGAATCGTTTCCGGCAACGGATGAACTGGTAACGGACGACATACTGAGTTGCCGCGATGACTGGGCACGGAAACAAGAGAAGCACCTTCGAACAACGATCTATCACTTCCGGAACATTCGCGACGATGACGTTGTTGAGCCATACCTGACCTGGAATTGGCATGTTTCCGCAGGTAATTACGGTGTGACCTCAACGCGTCACGACAGCGACAAAGTTCAACGGGTCGACGGCAAGGTCGTCGGGAGTTACTCCTGGGAAGCACCGGTCAAGGACCTGGACGCGGACTTCGGCAAGCTCAAACCGCGCGTTTTCTCCGTGGATCGCGAGTCGTCGCTTCTCCAAAGGGATCGCTTGGAAGACGTGTTCGGTGACATCCTCGGTGTGAGGCAGCGGGGTGGGTACTGGTGGACTACCGGAATGACAATCATTGCCATCGATCTCATCGGCCTGGAGAACCTCATGCTGGCGATGTACGACAACCCGGCGGGGCTGCACCGGCTCATGGGGTTTCTGCGGGATGATCACATCGCGTTCGCGGAATGGCTGGAAAAAGGGGGGCTGCTGTCACTCAATAACGAAAACGATTACATCGGCTCCGGAAGCAGAGGATACACGCGCGAACTTCCTCAAAAAGACTGGAAGCCGGGCGGCAAAGTACGGACCAGGGATTGCTGGGTGCTTTCCGAGTCTCAGGAAACGGTCGGTGTCGGCCCCGGCCAATTTGAAGAGTTCATCTTCCCGTATCAAAAAGACGTCGTGGAACGATTCGGTCTCTGCTATTATGGATGCTGTGAACCGGTTCACAGCCGCTGGCATGTGATCAAGAAGTTCAGCAACCTGCGGAGCGTGTCCGTTTCCCCGTGGTGTGACGAGGAAATGATGGGAGAAGTGCTTGCGGGAAAGTACGTGTATAGCCGCAAACCGAACCCCACGCTTATCAGCACGGACGTGTTCGACGAAAATGCGATTCGGAACGACGTGGCAAAAACCCTTCGCTGCGCCCGCAAGTGCAGTGTTGAAATTGTCATGAAGGACGTACACACTCTCGCTGGAGATCCAATGCGGGCAGCGCGTTGGGTCGAGCTTGCCCGGCAGGCAATCGATCTGGAATGGGGGAAATGATCGAGCCGCGGCGTATGGATCAGGCCAACTGACTGGCGAACTTGGTGACTTCGTCGGCCGTGGGCAGGGCCGGCTGCGCACCGCGCCGTGTCACAGAGAGCGACGCCGCGGCGCAGGCGAATTCAGCGGCTTCCCTCGGGGTTGCGTTCCTGGCAAGGGCGACCGCAAACGCGCCGTTGAACGCATCTCCCGCGGCGACCGTGTCGACGGACTGAACGCGGCGGGCAGGCACGTGCAGCGACTCATCGTCGGTCATCAGGAGGGCCCCCGCCTCTCCCATCGTAACCACCACGTTCCGGGCTCCCATCCTGCGCAAAGCGTTCGCCGCGTCTTCAGCGTCTGGAACATTTCGCACTTCGATTCCCGAAATCTGCGCTGCTTCGGTCTCATTGGGGGTAATCCAATCCACGTCCGCAAGCAATTCCGAACCCAGGACCGTGGCGGGTGCGGGATTGAGGATCGTCCTGACGCCTATTGAACGGGCAGTCCGCAAGGCGAATGCGACCGTCGGCAGAGGCGTCTCCAGTTGCGTGAGCAAGACGTCGGCATTCTGGAAGACACCGGACGCATCTTCCACGTGCTGCGGGGTCAGGCGTGCGTTGGAACCAAGAGCCACAACGATGGAGTTCTGGCCCGTCTCACTCACCCATATCATCGCCACGCCAGAAGCAGCCTCAGTATCACGCGCGATTGCTCCCACCCGTATCCCCTCGGCTCTGAACCTTTCAATAGAAGCTTCCCCGAACGAGTCTACGCCGATGTTCGCGATGAGTGTGACGGTAGCTCCAAGGCGCCTGGCAGCCACCGCCTGATTCGCGCCTTTCCCGCCGGCATGAATCTGGAAGTCAAGACCCAGCAAAGTCTCACCGGGACGGGGCAATTCGGGAACGCGGACAACAAGGTCGGTATTGGAACTGCCCACGACTACGATCTGAGGACTGGTGTTCTCCATGGCAGCGGTACCCCCAAAACAAAGGGAGGCGGCATCTGTACGAATGCCGTCTCCCGATAACGCTTCTCCATTACGAGCTTCGTCAGGACTTCTTGTTCCCGTATTTCTTTATCCATGCCTCAAGATTCTGCCGTGCGACAGAATCCGGGAACTGTTTCGGCGGTGTCTTCTTGAAATAGGCGCTCGGTTCAATCAGAGCCCCGCTCAAGTTGTTGTCAAGCCCGAGCTTGCAGCACCGAATGGCGTCAATCACTACACCTGCGGAATTGGGTGAATCCCACACCTCGAGTTTGAGTTCGAGTTTGAGCGGGACATCACCGAAGGTTCTGCCGTTCATGCTGATATAGCACCACTTCCTGTCCTTCAGCCACGCGACGTAATCCGACGGGCCGATGTAGACGTTGTCCTTGCCGATGTCGTAATCGAGCATGGACGTCACTGCGTTGGTTTTGCTGATTTTCTTCGATTGCAGACGCGAGCGCTCGAGCATGTTCAGAAAATCGGTGTTACCGCCGACGTTCAACTGGCTTGTTTCCTCCAGACGTACTCCGCGATCCCGGAAGAGCGTCGTCAGTACACGGTGGGTGATGGTGGCTCCAACCTGCGACTTGATGTCATCCCCGATAACGGGAAGCCCCTTTTCCTCAAACCGTTTCTGCCAGTACTCCTGCGATGCTATGAACACCGGAATGCAGTTCACAAAGCCACAGCCCGCCGCCAGAACCTGTTCCACATACCATTTCGTTGCTTCTTCGGAACCCACCGGCAGATAGTTCACGACCACGTCCGTTTTCGTCTCTTTGAGGATCTTGACGATGTCATCCGTGGGGCCCGGCGCTTTCTCGATTATTTCGGACAAATAATGTCCGAGGCCGTCGTGCGTCATTCCGCGGTGCACTTTGACGCCGAGGTTTGGAACCTGGCAGAACTGAATGGTGTTGTTGGGCGGCGAAACGAGTGCCTCCGAGAGATCCTTCCCGACCTTGTTTTTGTCAATGTCAAAAGCCGCGACAAACTTGATGTCCTTTATGTGGTAACCACCCAGATTGACATGCATCAGACCGGGGACAAACTCGTCTTCCGAGGCATTCTGGTAGTAATGCACACCTTGAACAAGCGAAGAGGCGCAGTTCCCGGCTCCTATGATCGCGACGCGTACCTCACCCATGTGTTGATCTCCTTTTTTTGCGAACCTGCGCCGCCGGTATTCGAGACAAACGTTGAGGGGCTGTGCTCAGCGTGCGGTGCAGCAAAAAGCGTTGCATTTGAATCTTGAATGGAAGCGGCTCGCTGGATGCAAGCAGAGCTCGCGGCTTCACAAATTTCTGGAAAAAAGCATACAGAACGCACATGAATGGTCTGTGAATGTGTCATGAAGAATTGTTCATCTTGCCGCGTCGGTCTCGTCTCGAAACCGGATTCTCCGGCAATTCAAGAACGAGCTTTTTGAACATCCGGCCCCGCTCTTCGAAATTCCTGAACTGGTCGTAGCTTGCACATGCCGGAGAGAGGGAAACAGACTGCCCGGGTTGCGCGAGTGAAAATGCCGTTTGCACTGCCGTTTCGAGAGTGCCCGCAGGGAAGATGCGCTCTTCCGGGAAGCCCGCCCGCACGGCTGCTTTCCGGATTTTGTCGGAGGTTGTGCCTATGGTGATAAGTGCTGCCGCGCGCTCCGCAATTTCGGCTCCAAGACTGTCGAATGGAATCTTTTTGTCGTACCCGCCGGCAATCAGCAGCAGAGTCCTTTCCGGAAAGGCTCGCAACGCACATATTGCCGACTCCGGAGTCGTAGCAATCGAATCGTTGAAATAGCGAACTCCATTGACGGTTCGAACCAGTTCCAGGCGGTGTTCAACCGGGCGGAACGAGCTGACCGCCTCCCGGATTGCAGGCACCTGGACTCCCATGATTTCGGTCGCGGCGACCGCTGCAAGGACGTTTTCGAGGTTGTGCGCCCCGGGCAGCGGCACTTCAGAAGCCGGCATGATATGATGCGTGCGCCCTCCGATCGAGGAGACTATGTCTCCTTCTTCGAGCCAGGTCCCATCCTGCACGCGGTTGGCGCTGTCGAACCAGTGGACGCGACCGGAGGTCATGCTTCTCAGTGCCCGAAGGTTTTCGTCCCGTGCGTTGAGCACTGCGTGTGCTTCTGCGGGCTGGTGCGCTACAATCTGGCGCTTCGCTTCGACGTAGGACGCGAACGTTCCGTGCCGATCCAGATGGTTCGGGGTAAGGTTGGTAATCACTGCCACGTGAGGATACCAGTGTGCCGGCCCCAGCCATTCAAGCTGGAAGCTGCTCAACTCGAGAACGACCGGGTCCCCCGGTGCGATCTGATCGACAATTTCCAGCAACGATCTGCCAAGGTTCCCGCCGGTCACTGTCCGCGTGTCATGGAGTGAGAGGATGGCCCCGATCAGACTCGTCGTGGTTGTCTTTCCGTTGGATCCGGTCACTGCAATCACGTTTCCCCGGCAACGCTCCGCGAAAAGGAGGATCTCTGTTGTGAGATGCGCTCCGGAATTCCTCGCGCGAGCCAGAAACGGGGACTGCAGAGGAACAGCCGGGCTTGCGATGACGATGTCGGCACTCTCGAAATCGGCCTCCTCGTGGCGGCCGAGTACATACCGGATCGGGAGACCACGCAGGGCATCAAGAGACTCCGCGAGCTGCTCTGCCGGCCTCAGGTCGGTGACAGTAACGTACGCGCCCTGCTGAACGGCGAATCGAGCGGCTCCGACACCGCCGCCGAACAGGCCAAGCCCCATCACGGTAACTCGTGCACCTTTCCACGTCTGACCGGGTTCGTAATGCTTCATCGGGAAATGTCGTCCTCGTGTTTTGGTCCGACCCTTGTGGCTTCCACAAGAATTCGCAGGAGCGAGATAAGGTCGAGCCGATTGTGCTCCGCGACGCGACAAATGTGCCTGGAATCGCCAGTGCTGACAAACGCGTGGTACACGTCCGGGATTTCCACACCCGGTATGTCTCCCTTTCTGACGAACCCGAGGATACGTTCCTCCAGCGTCTGCAGCCGGCAATTGGGGAATTGCCCTTTCCAGATGCGGCGGCATACAGGCAACAAATCCAGGTGCCTCATCTGAGGCAGCTCGGGGAGGCGGTGAAAACGAAACCGTTCACGAAGGAAGGGCAGGTCAAAGGTGGTTCCGTTGAACGTCACCACCAACCCGACGTCGTGCAACCGGCCGCGTGTCCATTCCAATAGCGCCGGTTCTTCTTCGTAGTCGCGCGCAACCGCCTGGTGAAAGGATAACGTTTCCGCGCCGGCTGTCAGAATTCCGACCATGAACACCGGTGCGGAGGTGAAACCGCACGTCTCGATGTCAAGCGCAGCGATTTTCGCATCAAACGACGCGGCGAGCTGCTCATTTTCGGTGCACGCGCGTTCCAGCCGTGGCAGCAAGTCATTCGCTGCACGGGAAGTGGATCGCAGGTCCTCCGTGTACGCCCAGCATTTCCCCGAGGTACCGGCCCATTCCCTGCCTCGTCCGAGGTGACCGCGAAAACGCCTTGGAACGGAGCGCAGCGGCTGGTGTGTGCCGTCGTGGCCGTCGTACGCAAAATCGGCCGTCAACGCGCGAAGTTTGTCCACGAGGTGTCTGCGGAGTTCCATCGAACCAATCTGGTGGTGCGTGCGCTGTTGAGGACGACAAGGAAAGATACGGCCGATCCTCAACTCCAGTCAGCGGGATGCGAGGCATTGCAATGCGGAGGCACAATTCAGGTACTTCATGGGGTCGCGGTTTTATTTCCGGGGAGAACGAAGACATGAAAGCCTTCCTTGAGTGGTTGGGTGGAATTTCCACATTTTTCGGAAGGACGGTCGCCGCGGCGGTGCGACCTCCCTATGAATTCCGCGAGTTTGTACGGCAACTGGACGAGATCGGCACTCGGTCGTTACCGCTGGTAGGCGCGGCCGGCGCGGCGATCGGGGTGGTACTTGCGATGCAGACCCGCTCCACGCTTGCGCGTTTCGGTGCAGATTCGCTCCTTCCGTCGATGATTGCCATCGCCGTGGTGCGCGAACTCGGGCCGGTGATTACCGGGTTGATGGTTGCCGGGCGGATCGGTGCGGGACTGGCCGCAGAAATCGGCGCCATGCGGGTTACCGAGCAGATCGAAGCTTTGGAAGTCTCCGCAATCAACCCGTTTCGTTATCTGATTGCGCCGCGCATCGCCGCGTGCATCGTCGCGATGCCTCTCCTCACCGCGTATTGCGACTTTCTTGCGCTGGCGGGAGGCTATGGCGCCGCATCCATCACCATGCAGACCTCCGTTCGGCTCTACTTCGACGCGAGCATGCAGATTCTCGAATTTGTGGACGTGGTGCCGAGCCTTGCCAAGACCGCAGTATTTGGTTTTCTGATCGGAACGATCGGGTGCTATCACGGGTATTCAACCCGCGGCGGAACCGCCGGTGTCGGTCGGGCAGCCACGTTTTCGGTGGTGCTGTCTTCCCTTATGGTGATTCTTTCCGACGTTCTGCTGGTAAGGATCAGCCAGACTCTGTTCGGCGGCTGAAAACTGAGTGTACAAAGCCACAGCGCGTACCCGCGTGGCGTTCGCGGTTGAGGGGATTCGCAAGATCAAGCGAGAAGAGGAACGGTTATGGTGGATGTTCGGCCGACGCCGCAGCAGCTTGCGTGGCAGGAATCTGAGCTTTCAATGTTCCTCCATTTCGGGATGAATACGTTCACCGACAGAGAATGGGGAACGGGCGCCGAAGATCCTTCGCAGTTCAATCCGGCGAAACTGGACGCCCGACAATGGGCGCGAGTAGCCCGCGAAGCAGGTTTCCGTTATGTGATACTTACGGCCAAGCACCATGACGGCTTCTGTCTCTGGCCGAGTCGGTATGCGGCTCATTCGGTCAGGAACAGCCCTTGGGCCGATGGCAACGGTGACGTAATCAGGGAGTTCGTGGACGCGTGTTCGGAGTTCGGCCTGAAGGCAGGGTTGTATGTGTCGCCATGGGATCGTCACGAACCGTCGTACGGGGATTCTGACGCCTATAACCGCTTTTTTGTGAACCAACTGACTGAGTTACTCACGAATTACGGGGAGATTGCGGAGGTCTGGTTTGACGGTGCCTGCGGCGAAGGTCCGAACGGCAGGAGGCAGTCGTACGACTGGCAGGCATTTTACGAGGCTGTTCGAGCTTTGCAGCCGGAAGCCCTCATAGCCATCTGCGGCCCGGACATACGCTGGGTCGGAAACGAGGACGGCTATGCCGCCGAAGCCGAATGGAGCGTTCGAACACCGGACCCTTCGATTCACGGGAGTGGAACCGACACAGTATGGTGGCCGGCGGAGTGCGACGTGTCGATCCGACCGGGATGGTTCTGGCACGCCGCGGAGGACGACAAGGTCAAGTCTCTCCCGCAGCTCGTGGATATCTACCTGAGGTCCGTGGGCAGGAATTCCGTTCTGCTTTTGAACGTTCCCCCCAATAGAGACGGGCTCCTGCCGGATCCGGACGTGCGCAGGTTGAGGGAATTCCGGGGGTATCTTGATCGCGCGTTCGCGAGAAACCTCGCGGAACAGGCGGAGACGACGCCTTCGTGGGGACACGGCGGCGACTTAACTTCCGCATTGAGGGGTTCTGATCCGCAAGGGTGGCGGGCGCTAACAGACTCCGCGGAGCCTGTGCACATTGAGTTCTCGTTTCCCTCCATGGTGGAGTTCAACACGGTCGTGTTGCGGGAAACAATCGCCCTGGGCCAGTTCGTAGAGCGTTACCACGTGGAAATTCAGACGGCGGGTGGCTGGCGGGAGTTTTCCACTGGAACGACTATCGGTCAGAAGAAGATAGACACCCGTGCACGGGTGGCCTGCGAAAAGTTGAGGGTAGTCATCGAAGAGGCGCGCGGCCCCGTACGGATTCGGAGTGTTGGCATCTACGACATTCCGGACTTGAGCGATGAGTCGGTTTGGGGACATGAGTGTAAGTTTTGCGGTGCGGATGTTGTCTGAATCGCGCCGCGCGGAGTACATCGGACACACAAGAAGTCATAAGGGGATGAAAACGATGAAGAGGAGGCTCGAACGGTTCTGGTTTGTCGTATCCGTTGCCATTCTCCTGGTCGCAATGGAGAAACCCGTTGAAGCGCGACGGATTGACCTAAAAAACGTTACGATAGTTCAGCCGGCTGCCGCGGAATCAGAGCGTACTGCCGTGGCGGCGCGGGTTTTGAAAGAGGAGCTTGAGAAGCGCATCGGCGAGCGTGTGCGGTTGGCGGATGCGCCGCCTTCCAGGGGCGTCGTTTTCGAGATATCCGTCCAACCGGTGGACAGTGTTTCGAACGGTGCGACATTGCCCGAACGGCGTCCGGAAGGATTCCGGGTGGAAATCAGAACTGCTGGCTCCAATATCACTACGGTGCAGATCGTGGGAGCGGACAAACGAGGGGCTCTGTATGGCGTCGGGCATGTTCTGCGGGCCGTGGAATGGGGCCCCCGCGGGGCGTGGGTTCCGAGCGAGATCTCGGCGGCATCGGCACCGAAATACGGATTCAGGGGATTCCAACTCGGGTACCGGAATACCGCGAACAGTTGGGACGCGTGGACGCCGGAACAATATGAGCAGTACATCCGCGAGTTGGTTCTTTTTGGTGCCAACGCCATCGAGAACATTCCCATCCAGGATTCGGAACCGAGCCCGCACATGAAGCTTTCGCGCGAGGAAATGAATGTGCGAATAAGCAGAATCTGCCAGGACTACGGCATCGAATACTGGGCGTGGGTACCGGCAGACTTCGACCTCGCGGACTCGGCGAAAAAGGCGGAAGGATTGGAGCTGTTCACGCGCTTCTGCCGAAGGACACCGTATCTGAACGGGGTGTTTGTGCCCGGCGGAGATCCAGGAGACAACCATCCGCGGTTGCTTCTTCCCCACGTGCGCGAACTCGCAACGATTCTGACGCAATCTCACCCGAATGCGACGGTGTGGATGTCGCTGCAGGGGTTCAATCGCGAAAAGGCAGATTACGTCTACACATATTTGCAAACCTACCAGCCGGATTGGTTCGGCGGCGTGATCAACGGCCCACAGAGCCCTCTGATCCAGGAGGATCGGGCCAGAACGCCGAGGAAATATGCGGTTCGCCATTATCCAGACATCACACATACGGTTCGGTGTCTTTACCAGACGCCTCAATGGGATCCGGCGTTCGCAGTTACTCTCGGAAGAGAGCCGGTGAATCCCGAACCGGTGTATTACGCGCTGATTCACAATGCGTTCGCCCCGTTTTCGCATGGCTTCATGGCGTATTCCGACGGCGTTCACGACGATGTCAACAAGGTGGTGTTCAGCGTGCGGGCATGGGACCCCGAAGCGGACGTGAGAGAGATTCTCTGCGACTACACGCGCTTCTTTTTCGGGTCCGCGGTGTCTGACCTCGCCGCAGACGGGATCCTTGCGCTGGAGAGGAACTGGCGTGGCCCCGTCGCGACAAACGGGGGTATTGATGCCACACTGGCGCTTTGGCAGAACCTGGATCGAATGGCGCCGGAGAACAGGGGCAACTGGCGCTGGCAGATGTGTCAGTTGCGGGCGAATTACGATGCGTACGTCCGACAAAGGCTCCTGTATGAAACGAGCCTGGAAAACGAAGCGAACGAGTGGCTTCTGCGTGCACAGGTAACGGGCGCTGATTCCGCCGCAAAAATGGCATTGAAAGTTTTGGAAAAGGCGACCACCGAACCTGTTCGACCCGAACTCAGGGCACGTGTGGAGCAGCTCTGTGATGACCTTTTCCGCTCGATCGGGCTCCAGACAAGCGTCCCGAAGTATCAAGCATCCGGTTTGGAGCGCGGTGCGGTGCTCGATTTCGTGGATCATCCGCTCAACAACCGGTTGTGGCTCCAAGACCAGCTCGCGAAGGTTCGGAGTCTGACCTCGGAAACCGAGAAGGTCCGGCGACTGGAGGAAATCGCTCGGTGGGAAAACCCTGGTGAGGGGAGTTTTTATGACGACATTGGTCACATCGCGAAACAGCCTCACGTGGTTACGGGCGAGGGGCTTTCTACAGATCCGATGATGATCAGGAACCCGAACCCTGGCTTCTGGGCGTGGGACAACAACCGTTCAACCTGGCGCCCCTCCCTTTCAACGGCGATGTGGTCCGGTCACCACCAAACGGGCTGGCCTATCGCCCTGCAATACACGAATCTGGATTCGGGCGCGACGTACGTGCTCCGTGTTACGGGCTTGGGTGATGCGTTTCCTCGTGCGAATGGCGAGCGCCTCGTCCCGACTCTTTACGGAACCCGTCTCGGGGAGTTCAAGGAATTTCCGCTTCCGCGGCACCTGACAAGGGGTGGGGAACTTCGGATAACCTGGGATATTCCGGATGAGGCCGACGTCAACTGGAGGAACAAGTCGCGCGTTTCGGAAGCATGGTTGTTGAAGCGTTGAGAAGTGCTCGGTTCTGGGAGGCGAATCCCAGAATGGCGGCAACAAGATTGTCTGAAAACGACCGAAAATTGGCTACGATATAAATATGCGCAGTAACGCATATAATACGGACTGGGCGAGGTGTAATTCAGTTAATCATTACCTTGGAAATGGTGCGAACTTGTGCCGAAGTATCAAGAGTGTTTCTCTGAGTGGAACCAGGATGGCGGGTGTCTCTGTGTGTTTTTGCCATAATGAGTTGCGGTGAGTCTGAAACACAACAGGGATCTGGACACATGTCGGGAGATTTATGATGTCAAAAAAACCTGTGCGTATCGTGGAAAATGGGAAATCGAACGCGGTAATCGTGGTGGCGAAAGATCTCGGGCATCAGGCGACGAAGGCGGTGGACGATCTCGTGCGCGTTGTTGCGCTGATGAGTGGCTCGGCGATTCCGGTGGTGGAAGACGGAGCCGTTCAAAAGCCGGGTGCGCAGATCCACATCGGACAAACGGCGTTTGTGCGGGAGGCGGACCTGTTGCCCGCTAGTCTTCCGGTGAATGGATATCGGATCGCGGCGCTCGAATCGGGGGGGATTTCGAGACTGGTTATCACCGGTCGCGCTTCTCTTGGCATTTCGCACGGCGTGTACTCCCTGCTCACGCAGGAACTTGGAGTCATGTGGGGGATGCCGGCGGCGATGTTCGAGGACATCCCGAAGCGACAGACCGTGGAAATAGGTCATATCGACCGGACGGAGTTCCCGTCGTTCGGTTTCCGTGTTTTCAGTGGAAACGATCCCGACTGGATTCGAAGGAATCGCATAGATGACGGGGGAAGGAATCTGCCGTATTACGGGCACGGACACAATCTTTTCACGATTTTTCCGCCGGAGAAATACGCAAAAGACCATCCGGAGTATTACGCGTTGCTGGACGGCAAAAGGCAATGGCCGGAGCGGCAGAATGGAGAGGGGCCGCAACCATGCCTCACGAACCCCGATGTGATCAGAATTACGATCGAGACGGTGCGGGCGTTCTACGATGCCAACCCGGAAATCAGCACATTCAGCCTCTGCCCGAATGACAGCGCGAAGTTCTGCGAGTGTCCGTCCTGTCTCGCTCTTGACGAAGGGATGGAACGCTATCGTGGCAGGCGCATGAATTCCGACAGTTACTTCTATTTCATCGAGACTGTTGCGAAAGAGCTCATGAAGACACATCCAGACAGATACGTGGGGACCTACGCGTACTGGACGACGGAACTGCCTCCAAGGCGAATCAAGAAGCTCCCGCCGAACGTTGTCGTGTACCTTACGCAGGATTCGAGCCAGTACTTTGATCCCGCCTATGAAGCGCGTGACCGGGAGTTGCTGGAATCCTGGTCGAACGTCGCCCACCATCTGGCGGTGTACGACTATTACGGCCTAGGATGGTTCACGCCGAGGGTCTATCCGACGATTGTAAAACGCATTTTGCCGTTCCTGCCGAAAGTCAATGTCAAAGGGTTCTACAACGAAACGTATCCGTACTGGGCTCATGTTGCTCCGCATTTGTTTCTGGTGACGCGCCTTCTTTGGGACGTTCACGAAGACCCGGATGCCGTGCTGACCCGGTGGTATGAACGGATTTTCCGGGAATGCGCCTCCCAGGTTCGGTCCTATTTCGAGACCCTGGAAGCGGGGTGGATGAAAGCGCGAGAAGGGAAGTGGTTCCAAGGCCTGGACTGGTTGGCGGAGCAATTGCACCAGTGGGATCCCGCGATCCGTGATGAAGCGTGGCGCAAAATCAATGAAGCGTATGAAGCCGCCAAGAACGAGACGACACGGCAGCGGATAGCCTACATCCGGCAGGGCAACCGCCTTGCATACCTGCTTTCCAAAACGCTCGAGGAAACGCTTTCCCTGGGACCGAAGGACAAGCAACTGGAGCCACGTCTGCGGGCGATTTTCGGCAGGGTGGCCGAAGCAAATACGTTGTTTCACAATTTCATCGAAGCGGATCCAACCTATGGTCACGCGTACTACCGCGGTGCCAGGGCGACGATTCAGATGCAGTGGTGGATGGGCTTCCTCGCGTCCTTGATTGGCGAGGTGCTGTCTGAGAACCAGCGTCTCAAAAAGAAACTGACCGACGAGGAGCCGACCTACCGGGAGATGATTGCGGCGGAGGCGTACCCGGATGTCCCGCGGCGCATCAGGGAGGCAAGGGTGATGTTCGGAAGGCCCTTTCCCGGAAGTTGATGGGAGTTTATCGTGACGTGGCGGGTAGCCTGGCCCCGAAGCTCGGGGTGAGGGAATGCGCGCTGCGGTTGGCGGAACGCATTTGTCTGGTCATTTTAATGTGGGCGCGATGAAAGGGGTATGGAAATGAGCCGAGATCTTTACGAGAATCTGGCCGATTCGTTGACGAAAAAGGGTGTCGACGTCGCGCGGGTTGAGGCGGCGATAAAGTCGTTCGAAATCGAGACGCCGTCGTGGGGGTACGGTAATTCGGGTACGCGCTTTGGCGTATTCAAAGAGCCGGGTGCTGCGAGAACTTTGCACGAACGGCTTCAGGATGCGGCGGAGGTTCACCGCGTCACAGGCGTGTGTCCGTCGGTTGCGATTCACATTCCATGGGATAAGGTTGACGACTTTGCTGCCGTCAAAGCCGAAGCGGCGGCGCTCGGAGTGCGAATCGGGGCGGTCAACCCCAATGTGTTTCAGGACAAGGCGTACAAGTACGGGAGTCTCACCAACGTTGATCCGGCGATCCGGCAAAAGGCGATGGACGCCATACTTGAATGCGTGGATATCATGACGAAGGTGGATTCACGGATTCTGAGTCTCTGGTTTGCTGACGGATCGAATTACCCCGGACAGGTGGACATGCGCCAGCGGAAGCGCTGGATGCAGGAGGCGTTGGCGCACATACACGGGAAACTGCCTGTGGGGGCACGAATGCTCGTGGAGTACAAGCTCTTTGAGCCTGGATTCTACCATACCGACATCTGCGACTGGGGTATGTCTCTGGTAATGTGCCAGCACAGCGGGGCGAACGCTCAGGTTCTTGTGGATCTGGGGCACCATGCGCATGGCGTCAACATCGAATTTATCGTCGCATCGCTTCTCGATGAAGGGATGCTTGGCGGGTTCCACTTCAACAATCGCAAAAGCGCTGACGATGACCTTACGGTGGGTTCCATCAACCCGTTTGAGGTGTTCCTGATTTTTGTTGAGATTGTTGCGGCGGAGCGCTCGGGATTGATCAAGCGCCCGATTGCCTACATGATAGACCAGAGCCACATCGTCAAGCAAAAAATCGAGGCGATGATTCAGTCGGTGATGAATATCCAGACCGCATATGCACGTGCTCTTCTGGTGGACTGGAAGGCGCTGGCTCACGCCCGCTCGCGCAACGATGCGGTGGATGCCGAACGGGTGATGCAGGACGCCTACATGACGGATGTGCGCCCGCTGCTGGAAAAGATTCGTACGGATATGGGTCTGGAACCCGATCCCATTCTCGCGTTTCGCAACTCAGGGTACCTGGCGAAGATCGTGGAAGAGCGGAAAGGCGAACTTAAGGGTGCCGCAAGCTGGGGCTGATATATCTCCGCACACGGCACTTGAGGCGATCAGCATTGATTTGGTGGCAGAGAACAAACTGTGGGCAATTTGATGCCGGGGGCGACCGCTGTGCCGGTGCCGGATACCTGCGCGCAAGGTCTGCTCCAGCGCTTGCACGTTGCACCTTCGACTCTGAACAATCAGTACACGGTAACGTACGCCGAAGAGGCTCCGCTTGAGGGGGCCGGGATGCGCTGCCGGAACATCGCGAAGTATTATCAGCGGCGAGCGGGTGCGCAGGTACTCCTCGTGAGCCAGGCGCCCGGGCATCTGGGGGCCCGGTGGTCGGGTATTCCGCTCACGGACACCGACACTATCGCGTCAGGCCGCCTGAGTGAAGACTACGAGTTCAGCCTCGTCCGTACCGAGCCCTCCTCTCAGGCAGTGCTTCAAGGGCTGGGCAAACACTGGGGGGACGTGCTTGTCTGGTCGGTCGTACCCTGGCATCCCGCCGGCCGGTGCCTGGACTCCAACCGGAAACCGTCGCAGATCGAGGTTTGCGCGGGAATCGAAGTTCTGGAATACGTGCTCGCGCATGGTGAGTTCCGGGCCATCGCGGCGCTTGGAGAGGTAGCGTCAGGAGCACTGGAAAGGCTCCGTGTACGTCACCGTGTTTTGCCGCATCCCTTTTACGCGGGCCGGAGTGCGTGCATCAAAGGGGTAAGGGCGTTTGTGGGGGATGTGTTCGGTTCCACCGCACCATCGTGAGGGACGATCAGGGATGTATGACGACGCGGTATTCGTTCAGGAACGGACCGTGCGCATAGGCGACACCGACGCAGCCGGCATCGCGTATTTCGCGTCGTCACTGCGGTTGTGTCATGAGTGCTACGAAGCTCTGCTGGAAGCCAGAAACATAAGGCTGCGGGAACATTTCGCACCGGACGGATTGGCCCTTCCGATCGTGCACGTGGAAGGAGACTACAAAGCTCCTTTGAGGATGGGCGACCGGATTCGAGTGATGGTAACAAGGTGCTCACTTGGAAACCGTTCCTACACGATCGAATACGCGATAGTCAAGGAATCCGGCGAAATTGCTCTTACTGCGAAAACGGTGCACGTCGCGGTCATGTTGCCCGACATGAAGGCTACCGCAATTCCGGAGGCGTTGCGCGAGGCGCTCTCGAAAACCGACTGAGTCTACAGGTCGCGGAGGAGCGGAGTCGCGACGCGGGCGGTTTCGGCGCGGCTGTGTTTTCCGTTGCGGTTGAGGGGGATGTGGTCCAGGATGCAATATTTCCTCGGCATTCTGGACGGGGAAAGATACGTCGCGCACGTCGTTCTTAGGTCTTCCGAGTCAACACTGGTTCCCGGAACCGGTGTCAGGGCTGCGCATATGATTTGCCCCCAAACGGGGTCATGACGACCAAAGACACACGCTTCACGCACATTCGGGCACGTCAGAAGGATCGCCTCCACTTCGGAAGGATGTACCTTCTCGCCGCCGGTTACGATGGCGTCGTCCAGTCTGCCAAGTACGCGGAGGCGTTGCCCATCCTCCAAAACGCCAGCGTCGCCAGTACCAAACCAGCCATCTTTGTCAAACACAGGTGCGCCGTGCTGTGGATAGTATCCCGTCATCGTCGCAGGGCCCTTTACCCATATCTCGGAGTCTCTCGTTTCTACCTGGAAACCATACAGAGGTTCGCCGCAGGTCGGATCATCATCGGAACGGTCAAGGGGTTGCGTACACACCTGCGAACAGCATTCGGTGAGTCCGTAGGAAAGGAGCGTTCTGATACCCCGCCGGGCGGCTCGTATGGGGAGGTCAGGATTCGCCGGCCCCCCGCCGATGAGGGCAAATCGAAGGTATCCGGGCGCGCGCCACTGAGGGTAACGCCCCAGCACCCGTTCCAGCATCGTTGGTACGAGGGACACCTGAGTCACTCTATCTTCCTCTACGGCACGCACGAACTCGTCTTCGGTGAAGCGTCGGTGCAAAACGACACAGGACCGCGCGAGGAGGCAACGCGTGATAATGGAAAGGCCTCCGACGTGTGCAATCGAGAGCGAGACCAGCCAGCGGTCGTCTGACCTCCACTGAAGCCGGGTGGCGCTGGCCTCGGCACTTGCGACGAACGCCGCGTGGGAGAGCACCGCCGCTTTCGGGCGCCCGGTCGTGCCAGAAGTCAGGATTAGGCATGCGGTCCCTTCCGGGATGTCCCGTGCGAATGATCCCGAAGGGTGCACCTCGCGCCCGCGCACGAACGCTGCCGGTTGGAACACCTTCAGAAGGCGTGTTCTCTCGACAAGGGGTGCGCGCGGGTGGATGAGGAGAGCGGGGATTTCCAGTTCCCAGAGCGCAAAAAGGGACACCATCGTTTCGAGATCATTCGAGCCGATTACCGCCACGCTGCTGCCGGCGACACTTTTCGGCAGAACCGCGGTGAACTCCCGCATGCGTTGTTGCGTCCGTGCGCTGAGTTCGGCAAAGGTGTACCGCGTTCCCTCTGCGTACAGTGCCGTACGAGTCGGGCACTCCCGCGCTGCTTCAACGATCGATAGCCGCATCGAGAATTGCTCCACGGTTGACGCCGAGGCCAGGTTGATGGGTGCTCCGGACGCAAGACCCGTCGAAATGACTGTCGTCCACCGTTCCCGCCGCGGTTGCGTCGTGCGGGAACAGGCCGCACGCAAGGGGCGGCGGCTGAAGCGAAACCGCCAACTCGGCGTACGCGGCGAACGCGGTCGCTCCGTCAAAAAGGTGCGTTACTGTGGAGCGGATTCCGCGTTCTGCAGCGATGCGCGCGAACTTTCGCGATCGCAGAATGCCGCCAAGCACCATCGGTTTGAGGACGAACACTTTTACCGGTGGCGAAAAGCTTTCAGGCGCGGCTTTCAGAACATCTTCGGGTGTCGCCAAGCCTCGTAGATACGCATTGACGCGTTCCGCCGGGATGCCCAGGAACGCTTCAAGTTCTTTCATGTCGGTGAGCGACTCATCGGCGGCGAGAGGCACAGGGGATGGACTCAACATCCGCAACTCGCCTCTTGGAACGGGTTGCTCGCAGTACTCGACTCCCCAGTCAGCGAGCTTTTTGAGAACCGGAACCGCCAAGTCGAGTGGCCACGCACCGTTGGCGTCCACTCTGATGGAAACCGCGTCGTCCCACTCGCGCCGAATGGAAGCGATCATACCCAGCGTAACCTGCACATTGTGAATGTCTGCTGCCTTGAGTTTGACAGTCGTGATCCCGGCTGACAACGCGTGTTTGATTCGGTGCAGGCTGGATTCCTGGTCGAGCGAATTCACGAGGACGTTCACTGGAACACGAGCACCCGACGCCATCTCCCCTGAAAGAAAGCTGGCGAAGGGCAGGCCAGCCTGCTGAGCCGCCAGATCGATCCAGGCAGTTTCCAGTGCCATCGCGGCGGCGGGGGATTCGTCTGCCACGCGCTGGAGGGAGGTGAGGAGCGTGGCTTCCCACCGAGGCGCGGGGATCGGCGGAGGCAGAAGGGCCAGGTCGAATCTTTTGAGCACCGAATTCGCTGTTTCCAGGGTCTCCGGCGAGTGCCCCGCAAGCGGCGACGCCTCTCCGATTCCCGTCATTCCGTGTCCGTCTCTCAGAACCACGAGAGTGCCGCGGCGCAGTCCTACACGCGCGTCGGGATAGATCCTAATTTCGCGGATTTGCGGTGTCATCCCAAGGCCGGGAGAACAAGTCCCGTGGAAAGAAGGACGGAATATGTCAGGAGCAAAACACCCGTTTGTGCAAGAACCGAGTTGTACTCCGCTCCCGTTGTCGCAGAAAGAAAGCGTCGCGCCGTGAGTATTGCCAGGGGCGTCGATGCGAGCGGCAAAAACACCCACGCGTCTGGCACGAAAAACACGAAAACGGCAACGGGAACCAGGTACGCTGTGACGAGTAATGCGAGGTATTCGCCCTTCGCAAGGCGAGGACCGAGAATAACTGCCAGCGTTCGCTTCCCTGTGGTCCGGTCGTTTTCAGAATCGCGCACATTGTTCACGACAAGGATTGCGGTGCTCAACGCTCCAACGGCGACCGCCGTGGTCCACGCGGACCCGGGAACGGTTTGCATCTGAACGAACGCCGTTCCGCACACCGCAACAAACCCGAAGAACAACATCACGAAAACATCGCCGAGACCGTGGTACCCTAACGGGTAGGGACCGGCGGTGTATGCCAGTGCGGCCACAATCGAGGCAATGCCTATCGCCGCCACCGGCCAGCCTGAATGGAGTGTGAGCAGCGATCCAAGAACACACGCGGACCCGAACACGGCAACCGTCGCCGCGCGCATCTGCTCTCTGGTGAGAAGACCGGTTTGAACGGCCCGTACCGGACCGACGCGCGTCGTTGTGTCGTGCCCTTTCTCGAAATCGAGAAGGTCGTTGGCGAAATTGGCTCCAACCTGGATAAGAATCGCGCACACGAGTGCGAGGGATGCCGGATACCACGCGAACATGCCCTCGTAGAACGCGCATGCGCTTCCTACGAACACCGGGGCGATAGCGGCAGGAAGGGTTTTGGGCCGCGCAGCCAGCAGGTATGCGCCCGGGGAACCGGGTGTTGGCAACCGCATCATGGGAGGCGTGGGAACCTCCGGAAATCGGGGCGACGCTTCTGCAGGAACGCATCACGCCCCTCTTTCGCTTCTTCAGACAGGTAGAAGAGCAGTGTCGCATCGCCCGCGAGTTGCTGCAGACCCGCCTGCCCGTCGCAATCAGCGTTGAGAGCTGATTTGAGGAACCGGAGCGCGGTCGGACTGTGCTGGAGAATCTCCCGGCACCACTGGACTGTCTCCCGTTCGAGCTCCGCGAGAGGTACGACCTTGTTTACGAGGCCCATTTCAAGAGCCTCGTGTGCATCATACTGCCGGCAGAGAAACCAGATTTCGCGTGCTTTTTTCTGCCCCACCACACGCGCCAGATACGAGGACCCGTACCCCCCGTCGAAACTACCGACTTTGGGACCGGTTTGCCCGAATCGCGCGTTGTCCGCCGCAATTGTCAGATCGCAGACCAGCTGAAGAACATTCCCGCCACCTATCGCATAGCCGGCTACCATGGCTATCACCGGTTTGGGAATGGTGCGTATCCGGCGCTGAAGGTCGAGCACGTTCAGGCGGGGTATCCCGTCCGCGCCCACGTAACCTCCTGCCCCTCTCGTTTTCTGGTCTCCGCCCGAGCAGAACGCTTCGTTCCCGGCCCCCGTAAGGATGACGGCACCGATGGTTTCATCGTCGCGCGCGTGGTCGAACGCCGCGATCATTTCCTCCACGGTCAACGGCCGGAACGCATTTCGCACCTTCGGGCGATTGATGGTGATTTTCGCAATGCCCTCAGCCTTGTGGTACAGGATATCGGAGAAATCGCATCCGGGAACGGGCTCCCATGCGGGAACAGGTTGCGTGTGTTCCATGGTTTAGTCCTTGCCGCGCAACTGGTCAGCGGCCAGTTTCGATGCCTTTTCGAGTAGTCCGTAATGCTTTTTCGAAACTGCCGGGTCTATCAAAGCCTCAACGACGAAGGGTTTGTCGTCTTGGGCTGGGTCGGTTAGAGCTTTCAGCAGGTCGCGCGCCGTTTCAACGCGTGTTGCATGCACGCCGAAAGAAGCTGCGACGTTCGAAATGTCCAATCCGTGAGGCATCACGAACCAGGGATCCAGCAGCTCGCGGAATTCTTCACGACGCGCGATGGGGAGTTTCTGAAATATGCGGCCCCCGTTGTTGTTCGCCACAACAATACGCAGCGGGACGCGCGCCGCCGCAGCGATGTTCAACGCGCCGACGTCGTGCAGGAAGGCGCTGTCTCCGACGAGAAGCGTTGTTCGTGATGTGTGCGAAGACGCGACACCCAGAGCCATCGAAATGGACCCGTCTATGCCGGCGGCACCCCTCTGACTCACCATACGGAAACAGGACGACTCGCCGTGGCAGAACCAGTCGAGATCGCGTATGGGCAGGCTGTTACTGACGACGAGGATATCATCCTCGCGAAGACTCCCCGCGGTGAACCGGGCAACCGTCGCCTCTGAAAGGCACGTTTCGGCTTCTGCGAATCCTCTTTCCAGAAACTGCCACACTGCCTCACCAACGCGCGACCACTCTTCGGCCCATGACGACGTACCAGCTGGCACCGTTAACTCCGCGGAGATCTGCCGGCACACGGTTTCGACGTCGGCCCGAACATGGATTGAAGCCGTGTTCTGCGGGTCATTCCAGCCAAACGGGGCGATCACAATCCGCCGGATTTCCGGGGCTTCGTCCAGCATGCGCGCCAAAGATTTGGAGACGGGTGGCGCACCGAGTTGAATGACAAGCTCCGGTTGAAGACATGCGCGTGCGCGAGGGGAGCGCAGTATGAGGTCGAACGCGTCAACGTGATGATCCATACGCGTTCCGGTGAAGCGCAACTGGCTGGCTGTTTCGGCCAGAAGCGGAAAGCCCGTGCGCCGAGCCAGGTCCCCGATAACATCCCGGTACGAGCTTTGCCCGATTGGGGCGGGACCGGCGACTATGAGTCCCCGCGGTTTGCTTCGGACGAGTTGCGCAAGGGATTTCACCGTTTCGGTGTCGAGAACGGCGGAGCGGGGCGCGACAAACTGCGGAGCTGCCGCAACTGCCGGTCTGGGGCTCGTGATTCCTATCGCCGAAGGTTCCAGCGGTTCCCGAAACGGAACGTTGATATGGACGGGGCCCGGTTCCGGCAGAAGCGCGGCAACCGCCGCCTGGGTAACCTTCCTCGTTACCGCACGGAGCGCCGCGTCGCCCGATTCTGGAATCCCCAGATCGACAAAAAGGCGCGAGAACGAGGAAAAGAGATGCGCCTGGTTGACTGACTGCGGCGCCGCGTTGCCGTGAAGTCCAGGTGGCCGGTCGGCGCTCAGAACCAGCAGCGGCGTGAAGGAATGCGCAGCTTCCACGATCGCTGGCAGATAGTGTGCGGGGGCGCTTCCCGACGTGCATACAAGACAGACCGTCTGCCCGGTGGCCTTCGCATACCCGACCGCGAAGAATCCCGCAGAACGCTCATCGAGTATTTTGTGAACAACGATGTCGCGCGTTGTGGCAAGGGCGAGAACAAGCGGAGTCGATCGCGACCCCGGACTCACCACGAAGCACCGTACGCCTGCCTGCAGAAGGGTTTCCACAATGCCGCGTGCCCACAGGAACTGAATGTCACCGAACGTCATTGCTGAGGCCCAGGGCAAGTTTCATCGGTTTGAGTTTCGCCTCGGTCTCTTCGTATTCCGTCACCGGATCGGAATCCGCAACGATTCCAGCGCCAGCGAACAGACGGGCTGAACCGGGCGCCACAAGGGCCGAGCGGATTGCAGTGACGAAACAGCCGTCACCGTTTTCGTCAAACCACCCGATTGGTCCCGCGTACCATCCCCGGGGCACTTCCTCATTTGCGCGTATCCATTCCAATGCCTCGTCGGAGGGAACGCCTCCCACGGCGGGAGTCGGGTGGATGGCACTCACGAGACGGAGGACATGAACATCGTGCTCAAGCACTCCTTCCAAGGGTGTCTCCAAATGTGCAATATCACCGTACAGGATGATTCGCGGGGACTTCGAGACTTCAAGCGTTTTCGCAAATCCTCCCACGCTTCGCCGGATTGCTTCCACTACAAGAGAGTGCTCATCTGAGTCTTTGGCGCTGCGCATCAAAGCGCGACGGGCCGCGTGTTCCGCCTGGTCGTTTCCGCCGAACGGCATCGAACCCGCAAGCGCATGAGTGGTGAACCGCGACGCTCTCTTGTGGACGAGCAGTTCTGGTGTTGCCGCCAGGAACAGCTTCTTCCCGAGAAAAGCTGCGAAACGATAGGAATCTGGGTAACGCAGTGCGAGCAGGTCAAGCGCTCTCCTGATGTCCGGGGTTCTGGACAACGAATGAAGAACGCTTCTGGCAGCTACCACCTTCTGGAATCTTCCCGATGTTATCCCGTCTTTGATCGAAGCGATGGATCGAACCCATTGTGCGATCTGATTCTCGCCGGTGGCTTCGTGTGCGGCGTCCAGCGTGAATGCCAGATCCTTTTGTGTTCCGGTGAGTGTAGGGGAAAGGCTCCCCAACAAGTCCGAAAAACCATGGAGCGTTTCCCGGTACGAATCCCGCCCGCTAATCACCGTGGCCCTGCACGAGCCGCGAAAACAGGTAATGCAGATACCGGGAAGCACGCAGTAGTTCGAAGGGATACTATCCCATTCTCCGTCATGAGGCCCGGCCGGATCGAATGCAAAACCCGAAAATACCCTCAGGTTGGGTTTCCGCGTCCCCGGAAAACTGCGTCGTTCGATCCTGTCCCAAAGGGTTGAGACAGATCTTTCCGCGGCAGCAAACCTGTCTCGAGCGCGCGGGGCGGTTTTCCATGCGGCGCCCCACGCGAGGGTTTCCTCACCCGACGGTGTCGCCCAGTAAATCCATGGCTTTGTCCCGTCAAGTTTCAGAGCGCCGGTGAGCGACGTTCCCTCAATCGGTACGGTAACTGCCGTATAGCAGTTTCTTCCGATAGGTGCGCTCAGTTGGTCGCGCAGAAACGAGAATGCCTCATCCGCGACGATCGTGTCTTGGAGGCAGGGTTTCCCGGAAAGATCTGGGCCAATCATTTGTCCTGCTCAGAGCTCGGGCGGCCTTGGCCGGCCTCTGTTGACTTGGACGCTGATATCACTGCTGCCGCACCGAAGCTGAGGAATCGAATCGAAGGTGATTCCGCGCCGCGAGAAGTGAGAAGGTCCACGAGCGCTTCGGCACTGCAGTGGGTTTCGATACTCTCAGCAAGGTAACGATAGGCCTCGGCGTCGGTGAAAGGCCGAACCAGGAACGGAACGGCAACATACATCCAGCCTTTCTTCAGAACGCGCCATAGAGGGCTGCCAGACGCAGGAAAGCTGTCGAGAACGACCAACCTGCCCCCCGGTTTCAGAACTCGCATCATCTCACAAACCGCGGCGGGCAGGTCGGCAAAGTTCCTTGTCGTGAAGAACGTCGTGACGAGATCGCACGATTCCGTCCTGCACGGTATGGACCCCGCATCGCCGACGCAGAAATCGCTTTCCGGTTCCCGAAGCGATGCTTTTTCGAGCATCCGGGAGGAAAGATCGATACCCAGATACCGCGCAGAGCGAAATCTACGTTTGAGCAGTCGAATAACCGATCCGGTGCCGCAGCCGACATCAAGAATAACAGCCCGGTGTGGCAGCGAGATTCCTTTGAGAGCAAGTCTGCGCCAAATGCTCGTCTGCCCGAGCGAAATCACGATGTTCATCGCGTCATAACGTGGCGCTATCCTGTCGAACATCGCGGTAACATACCGCTGCTTCGTGTCCCCCCTCGCGCGCGCCGCATCCCGCGGGGTAATCTCAATCATACCGTGTTCTCCACGCTTGCATCCGGCGTGCCTGTGTCCGTCGCCGGACTCGGCGTAGTATTGAACTTCCGCGTTTCACCCTGCACCAAGGAGTCTGCCCTGTCACATTCTGACATCATCACCGTCCTGGCGGCGTTTGCCATCGGACTCTCAAAAACCGGTTTCGGTGGCGGTTTGGGAGCAATCGTGTCACCGATGTTCGTCATTGCCCTGCCGCCGCGCGAGGGAATCGGCCTGATGTTGCCACTCCTCATCGTCGGTGACATGCTCACGCTCACCTTTTACTGGCGTGGATGGGACAAAAGCAATCTCGTGGCGCTGTTTCCCGGCGTTGTGGTCGGCATCGGTCTGGGAATGATCTTGCTGGGACATATCCCGGACAATGAGTTCCGCGTCGTGATTGGCCTCCTCGCGATGGTGTTCGGCAGCGGTCAGGCCCTCCGGCAATGGCTTGTTCCCCATGCGGAAGCGTTCACGGGAAACCGTTTTCTCGGTGCACTGGCCGGATTTGTCACCGGGACGGTCTCCGCGATTGCACACCAAGGAGGGCTTGTCACAACACTGTACCTCTTGCCGCAAAGACTGACCAACCAGGCCTTCGTGGCCACCAGCGGGATCGTGTTCACCCTGACAAATCTGACGAAGCTACCCGCGTACGTGTTTGCGGGCCTTGTAACGTGGCCGATCATCGTCAAAGCGGCAACGTTATCGCCTGCCGTAATTCTGGGCGCGCTCCTTGGCGTACGCCTCAACCGGCAGGTTCCGCAAAAGCACTTCGCATGGATAGTGCTGTTCTTCGTTCTGGTTACCGGTGTGAAGCTCGTGTGGGATTACTTCATGTCGACCGGTTGATCATCCCTGCTGTTCGCGCCGCTCCAGCTCCGCGCGGATGGACAGGTAATTCCGATAACGGTGGTGGGCGATCGCATTTTCTTCCACCGCGGTCTTTACAGCACAACCAGGCTCATCCCTGTGTGCGCATCCACGGAATCGGCACGCATCCACGAGATTCCTGAATTCAGGAAACAGATCTGGAAGCTGATCCGCGGAACAATCCCACAGGCCAAGTTCCCGAAGCCCTGGGGCATCCACCAGATGCCCTCCCCATGGTAATCGGTGCAATGAAATGGTGGTGGTTCTGTGAGTGCCGAGGCCCGTTTTCCTGTTCACGTGTCCTACCGGGAGATTGGCTCCCGGAACCAGCGCATTCACGAGCGACGATTTCCCGGTTCCCGAGAGGCCTACTGCAACTGTGTTTCTTCCCGCAAGCAGTTGCTCCAGATCCTGCAATCCGTCGCCCGTCACTGCGCTCGTTCGAATGACGGGGTATCCGATTCCAGGATACGTCTCAATCACGCGTTCCACTTCTCCGGGAACACCGAGATCGATTTTCGTCAGGCACACGATGCCCTTCAGGTTGTGGTGCTCGCACCCGACCAGCAAACGGTCCAGAAGGTCCGGACGGAAAGGGGGAGATTGCGGACTCACCACTGCGAGAACTTGGTCCACGTTGGCCGCGATAACCTGCTGGAGATGCGTTCGCGAAGGGGCTTCCCGCGAAAGGGTTGACCGCCGTTCCAGTCGCTCGACTATGAGGCCGATACCCGCGCCCGGCTCCACGCGCACATTATCGCCGACAACCACAGGATCCACGAAGCCAACTTTGTGCACGGCCTGCACTCGCCTGCGGCGGGAACTGATGTCGGCTTCGGGGTATTCGAGGTTTTTCCTCAGTTTGCTTGACAGGCTGCACAGGACTTCCGTCGCGTCTCTTTCGACGACGTAGAAGTTTCTGTGCTTCCGAATCACGGTGCCGACAAACGAGGCCTCACACATGGACGTTGCCACAATCGATTGCGCGAATATCACGCCGGCTCGTTGTACCGCTCAATCACCGCCCCCAGTTTCTGCAAACGCGTTTCGAGATGGTCATACCCGCGGTCAATGTGATACACGCGAGATACCGTGGTTTCGCCTTTGGCAACCAGTCCCGCGAGCACCAGCGATCCGCCCGCCCGAATGTCACTCGCCATCACGGGAGCACCGGTGAGTTCGGGAACACCTACCACCACCGCCTTGTCGCCCGCGATGGTGATGTTTGCGCCCATGCGGCGTAGTTCCGGTCCCTGAGTGAACCTGTTGTCGTACACCTGTTCCCAGATAAGGCTTGCCCCCTCCGCCGTTGCCATGGCCGCCATCATCGGTGCCTGCACGTCAGTCGGGAATGCGGGATAGGGAAGTGTACGCACGTTGACAGATTTGAGGCGGTCGGGCCCTTGAACCCTGACACCGGTGTCCAGTCTCGTGACGATGGCGCCAGCTTCTTCCAGCTTTGTAAGCACGATCTCGAAGTGATCCGACCTTGCATTGGCCAGAAACACGTCACCCTGCGTCATGGCCGCCCCCACGGCGAACGTGGCTGCGTCAATGCGATCCGGAACAACCCGGTGCTGCGTCCCGCGTAGAGCCTTCACACCAGTCACCCGCACGGTGTTCGTCCCGAGGCCCGTGATCTGAGCTCCCATTTTGACAAGGCACTCTCCAAAATCCACCACTTCGGGGTCGCATGCCGCGTTCTCGATGGTGGTCGTTCCTTCTGTCAGGCACGCCAGCAGGACTATGTTCTCCGTTCCGGTGGCCGCAGGGTAATCCAGCGTAACGAGCCTGCCGGAACGGTTTCGTGCTTCAACCTCCACATATCCTTTGATTTCGTTGACCACGCCGCCGAGCGCTTTGAACGCGCGAAGTTGGTCGCTTACGGGGCGGGAACCGATGGCGCAGCCGCCGGGCATCGAAACACGGCACCGCCCGAGACGCGCAACCAAGGCCCCCGACACGAGGAACGACGCGCGCATTTGCCTGACAAGGTCGTAGGGGGCGGTGTCGCCGATGACTCCTGTGGCGTCGAGCGAAAGGGTCCTTTTCTGAGGGTCGTACCCTCCCTTCACGCCGAGCGTTTCGAGAATGCGCAGCATCACCGTGACATCGCGCAGCTGGGGCACGTTTTCAAGTACCAGAGTGCCTTCGGTCGCCAGTATGGACGCTGCCATCATCGGGAGTATGGCGTTTTTCATGCCTTCGATTTCCACGGAGCCAGCCAGCCTCGTGCCGCCTTGAATACGAAATGCGTCCATGCAGATTTCCTGGTTGTGAACGAGACCGTTCAGAGCGCTCGGCGCCGGTCCGTGGGAACTGAAATACCTGAATTCACGTGGTCACCGCGAAAGTCGCGTAGTCTACCCTTGGAAATGCGGGCCTTATCGCCGTGACACGCCGTCCTTGATTTCTGTCATCTTCCCGATCGGCTCCGCGATGCCGAACACCAAAACGTAACGCGCGCCCGATTGCTGATTCACAAAGTCTGCAGCGCTTCCGGAAGTGCCTCAACGAATGCCCGTATCTCGTCGCGGACGCGGCGGTAGTGCGAGAGAGCTTCCGCATCATCGCGTGATCCCTCCGCAAGGGCGGGAGGATCGTCGAATACATTGCAGTTGATTTTCGGGTTTCCCGGGAACCTCGGGCAGTTGACGTGCGCTGCGTTGCTCAGTGTGATCACGAAGTCGAAGTCACGATTGGGTAATTCGCCGACCGTTTTCGACCTGTATCCGCTGATATCCACCCCCGCCTCAGCCATCACCCGTACGGCGCGACGACTGAGTCCCTGTTTTTCTATTCCAGCGGAGAACACTTCCATCTCGTGGCTCTTGAGTGTTTTTGCCCAGGCTTCCGCCATCTGACTGCGGCAGGCGTTTCCTGTTCCGAGAAACAAGACTCGAACCTGCCGTTCAATCTGCGCGGGGGACTTCTGCGCTTTCCGTTCATCGCCGGATGCGTGGGTCAGTTTCGCGACATCCTCAACGATAACGGGGTGCTCTGCCATCTCCGTCCGCAAAACCTGTTGCAGCGATCGCTCCAGCAAGTTCTTCGGCTCCGCCAGACGGTAGAACATCCACGTCCCGTCCCTCCGCACTTCGACCAACCGCGCCGAACGCAACACCGAAAGATGACGGGATATCTTGAAATCTGCCTCACCAAGGGCTTCCGCAAGATCGCCGACACACGTCTCGCCCCGCACCGCGAGGAGGATCGCGACGCGAAGGCGGATAGGATCCGCGAGAGCCTTGAAGAGTCGCGCCTCTTCTTTCATGGGAGTTTCCGAACACGAACGTCTGCCGCGACCATCCTTTTTCCGAAAAGTAAAGATAGCAGTTACCGGTCAACGTTCATCGCCCGGGCCTCAAGAACAACCCAAGAAGCGATCAGGCGGCGTCGTGACCTGATACGTCTGCGGCAACGAGCACCGCCGAGGGTTCCACGCGCTATTCTGAAAAAATCGTCTACAAAAAAACGCCGCCCCCGATCCGTCGGGACGGCGCAGAAAAATGGTGGGCGATACTGGATTTGAACCAGTGACCTCTTGCATGTCAAGCAAGCGCTCTAACCAACTGAGCTAACCGCCCCTCGTATTTTATGGTACGCCGTGCCGCGAACTCGGTCAAGGTGTGGCATCTGAGGGCCACTGAAGCGTAACTTTCTAACCGCGGGTGCGGAAAGCCCAGGCCCACCTCGTGAAACTCCTGGAGCGTCTGGTCAATGTTATTCCGGTATGCCCGATGAGGGATTCGCGGCGCACGTTACGTTCGGGAATTGTCCTCCCGTGGACTATCGTTCTCGGGTTTCTTGCAGTGGCAATGTGCCTCGCAACCGGCATCCGCGCGACCGACAACGGGAGGGAGGGCACTCGACCGGACGCCACGAATTCGGTATCTGCCCGGCGGCCGAACCGGGAGCCTCTGCAGTCCGATTCGCGGTCTGACAGCTTCCGTGTGAGGTTCCGAACAGAGTTCGCGAAATCTCTGAAAAACTCGGGATTTGCCGGCGATGTCAAACCCCGGAATCGTGGCGCTACCGGTGGCGTACTGGTCTGGGACGTTCGCCTGCCTGTTGGTTACTCAGTTCTGCGTGCAACCGCCGAAGTGATATCTGTTGTTCATTCCTTTGGCGGAAACGTGTACCGGGCCGAGCATGAGTACGCCGATCCGTTGAAAGTGAAGCTCGCGGTCGGTGCCGCGCATGCGGTGACGGATTCTCTTCTTCTTGCCACCGACCGTTCAATTGCCTCGCGCGGGTTGCTGGCGATAGTGATAGATGACATGGGGTACCGGAGCATGGCGGAATCTGGCAGATTCGCTGATCTCCCTTTCCCTGTCAATCTCGCGTTTCTTCCCGCCGGGGAGAATACCCTTGAGCTGGCGAAACGCGCCCGCGCCGCTCGAAAGACGATCTTGCTTCATCTTCCGATGGAACCCGAAAACGGAAGCGAGCCGTTGGAGCCGAACACCATCATGACCGCCATGGGCGACGAGGAAATACGGGAATTAACGCGCCGTCACCTCGAATCGGTTCCCGGCGCGGCGGGGGTGAACAACCACATGGGTTCTCGCGCGACGAGAGACGAACGGGTGATGCGTGCGGTGCTTGCCGAGGTCAGGGATCGGAACCTCTTTTTTCTCGATTCCTACACGAGTCCGGGCAGCACTGCGGCGGCAATGGCGCGGTCGCTCGGAATACCCACCCTCGAACGGGACGTTTTCCTGGACAATTCCTCCGACATTCAAGCCATTCAAAGGGAATTGTGGGCGGCGGCGGATAAGGCTTCGAGGTCCGGCCGCGCCGTAGCGATAGGCCACGATCGCCCCGAAACGTACGAGGCGTTGCGTGTGACGATTCCGGCAATTCAGAGGTCAGGGGTTCGCGTGTGTTTTCTGTGGGACTTGCTCCGTTGAAGCGTGTCCTTGCGGCGATTGCAGTTGCCTGTTCAACCGGTGTGCTCGGCTGTGCGGCGTTCGCGCCTCGCCCGGCTCACGTAACCGCGGAACACCTCGACCCGTTACAGGCCTTTACGGTGCTCAAAGAGTCACCACGCACGTACAAGGTGCGAGTCGGGAGTCTTCGCAGGTATCGCGTGTCCGCGCCATTTGTTGGACAGGAGCCCGTTCAGGTCTACCACCTGCGGGCGGAACTTGGGGAACTGTGGGACCAGGCGACGTCAGAGGCGCTGTATGGAAATCCGCACCGTAGCGCGCAGATGCTTGAAGCGATTGTAAATGCGGAACCTGCGTGCGCGGAATGCAGGCATGAGTATGCCCGTGTTCTGATAAATTTGGCGAACAGAGAAAAACTCACAAAGGAACGCGCACACGAGCTGCGGTATCGCGCACTGGACGAAATGACGATCGCCGGTGTTCTCGATCGCGAGTGCCCCTCAGGCGAGGGCGCGTTTTACCCTCCGACGTCCGCCGGACGAACTGACATCCCCCTTTTGCCGCGCACAAGACAGGCAGGGGAGTTGTTCGCCGCGGGAAATGATGCGTTCAACAGCGGCGAGTTCACGCAAGCGCGTTCGCTCTACGGGCTCGTTGTGCAGCGCGAACCGACATTCGGACGTGGCTACGTCGGATTGGGGGATGTTTTCGCGGAACTGGGCGCGTATCAGGAGGCCGCCGAGTATTTCACCCGGGCACTGAGCGTGGACAGCACGGATTTCCTGGCGTGGCGCTCACTTTCCGAGTGCGCATTTGCGTCAGGAAATGCGGAACTTGCGAAAGAGGCTGCCGTAAGGGCGGTGGTCAACAATTACCACGATATTGAATCCTGGAGGCTGCTCGGGAGCATCGGCAATGCGAGTGGTTTCTCTGTTCGGAGAAGGCGCATCTCGAAGCGAGTGGAAGTCAACGAAATTGCCCGTGGCTCCGTGGAAATCGTACTGGATTCCCTCGCGGCACCCTCCTCCCGCGCGGCGTGGTTTGCATATGCGGCGGTCCGCTCGGTCTGGAGGTATGAAGGTCGCTTTGACGCGCGATTCCCGAGATCGCGTGATTACTTCCCGACCTACGACGAGGAAATGGAAGCTCTCGCGGGTTTGATTTCCGTGTGGCGCGCGACCCTTGTGGACTCGGCCACGGCGGGTGTGCAACCGGACGCGGAACTGGAGGCATTGTCCAGAATCGCGGAAGAGGGTTACTTGACTGAATATGTTCTTTTTGAGGAATTGTGTGCTGATAACCCGGATGTCGTCCGCTCATTTTCGCCGGCGCTTTTGCTCAGGATTCGGGAGTACATTTCGCGATATGTGATAAGCGGGCTCTCGGTATGACCGTCAGGAGAAGGATATGAACGGAACACCACTTCGCGGGGTGTTTTCCGCGCTTGCCCTGGGAGCTGTTTTCATGTTTGCGGCTCAGGCGCACACCGCACCGTTGAGAAGCCCTGAGGAATCTCTGCGGCGAATTGACGAAACCCTGAGGCGGCCAACGAGGTCTGCGTTCCAGCGTGAACGCAATGTACAGACAGCGCGGGACATGATCGCGCGTTTCAGGGCTGAATACCCGGGTCAGGAATACCGGGGCGCCGCGCTTTTGTACTCCGCGAGATCTGCGGCAATGCTCGAAGACTTCGCTCTGGCAAAGGCTCTTGCGGACAGCGCCGTCGCCATGCCTCTGACTGATTCTCGCAGAATAGAAGCCGAGTTCATTCTTGGGATGGCTTCGATCCGGATGGGAGAGACGGCCCGCGGGACGGATGTGCTCAAGGAACTGCTCGCGCGTGGTGTACGGCATGAAATAGTGCCCGAGGCGCGCATCCTCCTCGCGCAGACGCTGGCAGAAAGTGGTGATGGCGCCTCCGCTACCGCGTTACTGGATTCCGTGATTCGCGAGGGACGCCCGGACTGGGCCGTTGAGAGGGCGAGACTGCTTCGGCCCGGCTACCGGCGAATCGGTCAGCCGGCGACTGACTTCGCTTCTCGCGCGCTGGATGGATCGAACATCCGGTTATCCGATTACGCTGGCAGGGTGGTTCTGCTCGATTTCTGGGCCACGTGGTGCGGACCGTGCAGAACCACGATTCCGGAGATCGCACAATTGTACGAACGCTATCACGCCCAGGGATTTGACGTGATCGGGATCAGCCTCGATACGAACGAGGAAGCACTGAGGTCGTTCATCGCGACGTACCGCATGCCGTGGCAACAGGTGTTCGAAGGGAAAGGGTGGCAATCAGAGATTGGCAGGACGTACGGTGTCAACGGAATTCCCGCGCTCTTTGTGATAGACCGGGGAGGGAGAATTCGCGGTAACGAATTGCGCGGAAGACCTCTGGAAGAAATGATCCAGCGTCTTCTCCGGGAGTAGAAAGCCGGGGAACTCGAGGAGTCAACCCGTGACAGGACTGCTGCTCGAAGGCATTGTTGCGTCTGGCAAGACGAGCGTGATCAGAGCAATCCAGGCGTTGCCCGTATGGCAAAGACGGTCATCGAAGCTCCTTTTGAGCGAGTTCTTTACCGAACGTGCGAACGAACATCTTCGCAACCGGGATGCAGATGCGTACCGCTCGCTGATGCACAGGAATCTTCGGATCCTCGATGCGGCGCGGCAGATCGAAATGGCAAGTCCGTTGCTTTCGGAAGAAAGCGGACGCGAGCTGTGTTACCTCCTGGAACGGTTCCATTTCACCAACGCCATTTCCTATGCTGACGGCCTTTTTGAGACGTACCGGGATATCGATTTCACGCTCGCGAGGCTGAATTGCCGCGTCGTCGTTCTGATGGTTGAGGAATCCATGGTTTCCTCGCGAATAGCGGAAGCGTTTCGACAGCGGGGGCAGGCATGGCAGGCCTACCAGAAACGTCTTGAGGAAAAAGTGGGCGACCTCGGCACGCATTATGTGGGTGTTCAACGTGCCTTTGTCAGCGGCTTGAATTGGACAAGCATGGAACACAGAACGATCGACGCCACCGACAAAGACTGGCGGCGGTGCGCAGAGGAGATCCTCGAATTCTGGCGCATTTGACCAACCCTGAGACCAACCTGCTTCAGCGAGATTGAATGAGGCGCACGTGTTCGATTACCATCATCATTCCGAATTTTCAGTCGACTGCACGGCTTCCATGGCAGATATCTGCCGGGTGGCGGTGGAACGCGGCTTATCCGAGATCGCGTTCACCGAGCACATGGATTTTATCCCGGAAGAGAAAAACACGGGATACTTTCGATACGATGCATACATGGAGTCTATTCGCAGATGTCGTGAACAATTCCGTGACGAGCTGGCAATCGTGGCAGGGATCGAGGTAGACTATTGCCCCGATTTTGAGAACGAAACAGCGAAATGGGTTGAAAAGAGAGAGTTTGATTTCGTGATCGGCTCGGTGCACTACCTTCGGGGAAAGGGCAACATCTCAGAACCGCGAGCGCTCGACTTTTTCCGTGGAAAGACAGAACGTGAGGCGTACGGTGAATACTGGGATGTGGTACTCCGTTGTGCGCGCTTTGGAATCTGGGATACACTCGGGCACATTGATGTGGTGAAACGGTACGGCACTCAGGTTTTCGGGCCATTCGACGAAACACGACACGCCGAGGCACTGGGCGAGATTCTGTCAACGCTGGTCACGAAGGGGATTTCGCTTGAGATCAATACGTCGGGACTTCGGCAACCGTCGGCCGAGTGTTACCCGTCTGCCGCGCTGTTGCGAAGGTACAGAGAACTCGGCGGCGAGCGCATCACCGTGGGTTCGGATTCCCATTCGGTGGAGTATACAGGAGCCGGCGTCCTTTTTGGTCTGCGCATGGCGAGGGAAACGGGTTTTACGCACGTGGAGCGCTTTCGCCGACGGAAAAGAAGCGCGGTCCCAATCAATCTCGAGTTCGAACCGGGGAATGAACGGCTCTTGCAACAATAGCCGCTCTGAGCCATCTTTGTGTGTGTTCCTCGTTGGTTTCTGGCCGCGCGGCCGGTATGCTTGCGCGATGGACAAGATCGGGCAAGGGAGCGGCGAGTTGGGTGTTGCGTGCAGCAAAACCGGGACAACGCGCGGGCTTACACGAAGGCGGGAGGAGTAAATGGCGACAGATCTCAATGCGATCTCTCGGGTAATCCGTTCGAAGAATCGCTTCGTAGTTTCTGCCCATATGCATTTCGACGGCGATGCAGGTGCCTCGCAGCTTGCCATGGCGCGACTCCTGCGCATGGCAGGCAAGGAAGCGATAGTTGTCAATGATGAAGAGACGCCGATTCAATTTCGATTCCTGCCTGAAATCGAAACGATACTGACGGCTGTTCCGGCGGATTATGCTCCTGACGCAGTTGTGATTATCGATACCCCGGTTCGGGAGAACATCAACTGCGGGGATATCCGACGGCGTTTTCAGAAACCGGTGGTTCCCGCGGAAGAGGCCGGCACAATCGGGAAATCGGCGTGGAAAGACGTCGTCACGATCTATCTCGATCACCACGAGAGAAGTGACCCTCTCGGGGAGTACGCGTATGTTGACCCGACAGCGTCCGCTGCCGCAGTGATTGTTGCGCGCCTCCTGAAGGCCCTCAAGGTGCCGGCAGATTCCACTCTGGGGACGATGATCGTGTGCGGAATCATGTCGGATACAGGGCGCTTCAGTTTCGCGAACACGACTCCTGAAGCCCTTCGTATCGTGGCGGACATGACAGACGCAGGGGCCAGCGTCAACCAGGTTGCAACGGAGCTGTACTACAAGAACTCGTTCGACAGCGTGCGCGTTACCGGACAGGCGCTTTCCACAATGGAGTTGTCCGCGAGCGGCAAAGTCTGTTCCATGCTGATCTACGAGGAACCGGTGAATGCTCAGGGGCAGGCCATTGAGGTAGAGGATCTGCCGAACTGGCCGGTGACCATCAGAGGGGTCGAAATCGGGATGTTCCTTCGGCCAGGAGCCGACGGAACCGTTCGTGTCAGTATTCGGTCGGCAGGCGATGCCGACGTAAACAAGTTCGCTTCTCAATTTGGCGGCGGAGGGCACAAGAAGGCCGCAGGCTGCAAAATGAAGATCCCCATCGAGGAAGCGCGCCGCGCCCTTGTCGCAGCGGCGGAGAAATTCCTGTTGGAAAAGTGAATGAGAATCCGCTTGTAATGGGCAAACCGGAGAAGGGCTCGCGCAGACGCGCACCTTCTCCTTTTTTCTTTGAGGAGTCTACGTGATGGAACGGGTTCGGCTGGGCCTCATTGGAGCGGGCGGAATGGCAAACGCGGTTCATTATCCGAGCCTTGCGGAAATGCCAGACGTGGAGATGACAGCGTTGTGTGACCTGGACGAGGAGCGGCTGCGCAAAACCGCGGACCGCTTCCGCATCGCGGCGCGCTATACGAATTACCGTTCCATGCTGGACAATGAACAGGTGGACGCCGTCTACATTCTGATGCCACCGCACCAGCTATTTGAACCGGTGATGGATGCGATCGAGCGGGGTAAGCACGTGTTCATCGAAAAGCCGCCAGCAGTAACCTCCGATCAGTGCCTTCAGATGGCGACCGCGGCGAAGAACAAAGGAGTCCATACCATGGTCGCATTCAACCGCCGGTTCATCCCTGTCATGCAGAAGGCCAGGGAGATGGTTACGGCGAAGGGCGATGTGATCCAGGTCGTATCGACGTTTTACAAGGATTACCGGGGGCAACCCCCGTACTACCGGGGTGCGGTGGATATCCTGACAAGCGACATGATCCATGCCGTTGACATGTTGCGGTGGATGGCGGGCGCTGAAGTAGTGGATCTTGTGAGTGACGTGCAGTCAAGGAACGCAAGTTACGCCAACATGTTCAACGCGCTGGTGCGTTTTGAAAACGGCTGTGTCGGGGCACTGCTTGGAAACTGGAACGTGGGCGGGCGCAGGCATGTGTTCGAAATGCACGCGGACGGAATAAGCGCGTACTGCAACCCTGACGCTGCAGTGGAGATTCTGGCGGACAACGGTCAGCCGGTCGTGTTTTCATCAAAGGAAGCGGCCGGCAGCAAGGAGAACCGGGTGTACTACGGTTTTGCCGCGGAGAATCGGCACTTTATCGACAGTCTCAAAGCGGATCGAGAACCAGAAACGAGTTTCGGTGACGCCCACAAAACGATGCTCCTGGTCGACCTGATCTACCGGAATGCGTGGAACTGACGAACGCTGGACACTTTACGAGCGGAAAAAGGGGCAGGCCTTGGTAAGGCCTGCCCCTTTGCATTTCGACGTCTTGTGATCTTGACGACTACTTCTTCGCGTACACCTTCGCCATCTCCTCCAGGGAGATCACTTTGGTGAAATTGCTGGCCTTTCCCGCGGTGCGGAAGGCGATCATCCTTGTTTCGACGACGTGCGACATGGCTTCCATCGCCGGCCTGAGGTAATCACGGATGTCGAACTTCTCCGGCGTTTCAACGAAGACTTTGCGGATGGTGGCAGTGGCCGCGAGACGAAGGTCGGTGTCGATGTTGATCTTTCGGACACCGAAATCGATCGAGCGGACGATATCCTCCAACGGGACACCCATCGCGCCGGGCATTTTTCCGCCGTACTTGTTGATTTCCGCAACGAGTTCGGGAGGAACGCTCGAAGAACCGTGGCTGACGATCGCGAGACCGGGCATCTTCTTGTTGACTGCCTGAACGATGTCGTAAGCCAGCACCGGTTTTGCCTTGAATTTGAACGCACCGTGGCTGGTTCCGAACGCGAGAGCCAGGGCGTCTACACCTGTTTTGTGGGCGAACTCCACCGCCTGGTCCGGATCAGCCAGCTTTACCCTGTCAGCTCCGTGCCCGTCTTCGATACCGCCAAGGGTGCCGATTTCCCCTTCTACGGTGATCCCACGCTTGTGTCCTTCGGCTACCACCCGGGACGTCACGTCGACATTGTACTCGAATGTGGACGGCGTCTTCCCGTCCTCCATGAGCGATCCGTCCATCATCACTGATGTCCAGCCATCGTCCATGGATTGTTTGCACGTCTCGAAGTTGTTGCCGTGATCAAGATGGAGCGCGACGGGGACTTTCGGGTAAAGCTTCATCGCGGCCTGAACGAGCCCGTAAATCATTACCGGACCGGCGTATTTGCGTGCTCCGCGGCTGGCCTGAAGGATAACCGGCGACTCAGTCCTGTCGGCGGCGCTCATGATGGCGAGGGTCTGTTCCATGTTGTTGATGTTGAAGGCGCCGACACCGTAGTTCTTGGCGATAGCGTCATCCAGAATCTGCTTCATGGTGAGAAGGGGCATAAGAGAAATCCTCCAGCGGGAAACGAACGGGAACCGGCGGAACGCCGGGATGAAAAGCAGCCGCAGGTCGGCGCGAAAGACATTATAAAAAGATGACATCACGGGGAGAGTGGGTCAAGCTTCGCTTTCCGGCGCCTGGGCCGGAAACCGGCGGCCGGGGTGTACAACTCCGAAGGAGGGGGCGCAGACCGGCTTCAGGATGCATCGTATATTTGATAGTCCGCTGGTGGTGTGTCCACGGACATGTGAGGAAGTGCGATGTATCCAGAGCTGTTCAAATTTGGACCCGTCACGGTATACAGCTACGGCGCGATGCTTGCATGTGCGTTCATTGTCGGGGCGTGGCTGTTCCGGCGCGAACTGCGGAGATGGAATCTACCGGAGGACCTGGCTGACAGGGTGGCGTTGGCGGCGATGTTCGGCGGAATCATTGGTGCGAAGCTGTATTTCATCGCGCTGGAAGCGCCGGATGAATTCGCGGCGGAGCCTCTCAATACCCTGTTTTCCGGCGCGGGTCTTACGTTTTACGGCGGGCTGGCGGGTGCGGTTCTTTTCATCTGGTTCGTGGTGCGAAGGGCGAAGGTGTCATTCCTCCATGTGGCGGATTTGCTGGGACCCATACTGGTGCTCGGATACGCATTCGGCCGTGCGGGTTGTTTTCTTTCAGGCGACGGGGACTATGGACCGCCAACGAACCTGCCCTGGGGAATGAGTTTTCCGAACGGGACCGTGCCGACGGTGCTGATGGTCCATCCCACGCCGTTGTATGAGATCGGGCTTTGTCTTGTGGGATTCGGGTGCCTCTGGTTCGTGTTGCGCCACAAGACACTGGCGCCGGGGGTGATGGTGGCAGCGACCTTTCTCGTAGCGGGGGTGGAGCGTCTCATTACCGAGTTCTGGCGGTTCGATTCCGGGGTATACGCGACATACGCGTATGCATACGGTGGGACTTCGCTGGCGGAATCACAACGCGTTGCCTTCGAAATTGCCAGGAAGGCGCATTTCGCGTATGCCGGGTTAAGTCTTGCGCAAGTTCTTAGCGTTGCACTTATCATCGCGGGCGTGGTCATCTTGTTTGTTCAACGAAGGAAGCCCGCAAGAGCAATTCCAGGAGCGGTTGGCAGGAAGTCGTAAGCTTTTTTTTGCAGGGGAATCGATGCGTCCTCATGTACTGGTTCTGCGGGCGGCGGGCTCAAACTGCGATGTGGAAACCGCTCATGCGTTTTCCGTTGCCGGAGGCGAGGCTGAGCGGATACACGTCAACCGTGTTGCCGAAAAGCCTTCGTTGCTGGAGGAGACGTCAATCCTTGTCATTCCCGGTGGTTTCACCTACGGTGACGATGTCAGCGCCGGCAAGGTTCTCGCGAATGAACTGATGACACGGCTCTCAGAGCCGCTTCTGAGGTTTGTTGAGCGTGGTGGCCTCGTTCTCGGGATCTGCAACGGTTTCCAGGTACTCGTTAAGACCGGCCTATTGCCGGGATGGAACGAACAAACTCCGTCCTGTACGCTCGCGGGCAATCTTTCCGGAAAGTTTGAGGATCGCTGGGTGTGGCTGAAACCGGGTAGCTCGCGATGCGTGTACACGCGCGGCATAGAAAAGCCGATTTACCTCCCGGTTGCGCATGCGGAGGGGCGTTTCACCGCGTCATCCCTGGAGGTGCTTGACCGTCTCGAAACGAGTGATCAGGTTGTGTTTCGGTACACGGATGCCCTCGGGGACGATGTGGGGTATCCCGGAAACCCGAATGGTGCCGACCGGTCTATCGCTGCCATCTGCAATGTCTCCGGACGCGTAATGGGAATGATGCCGCATCCGGAGCGCCACATTCATCCTACTCACCATCCTCAATGGACGCGTAACGCCAGCCGCAGCCGCCCGGACGGGCTCGCCATTTTCGAGAATGCCATCCGTGCCGCGCAGGAATAGGGGCTGATGCGAACCGGTTCGCGAAAGCCTGCGAGGCGAGCACACCTTCCACCGGGTGAGGCCATCCTGGCAGCCCTTTCAGCGCGGGCCAAGCCCTTGTCGTTGCAGCAACTGGCTTCCGCAGTGCACTCGACGCAGGACGACCCATTGTTTCGGCAGGCAGTGATGGATTTGCGCCGGGAAGGTAAGATTTACGAGGGGAGGGGCCAGCGATACGCCAGCGCGTCGGGCCTTGGCGCGCGACTTGGCACCTTGCGTCTTGCGGAACGGGGGTATGGGTTCGTTGCCGTCGAAGGTCGGCAGGACGATCTCTACATACCGGCGGAAAACATAGGAAACGCCCTGGACGGTGACACCGTGTTGGTTGTCGAGCAGAGCCCGCGCGGGAGGCGCAATCTCAGTCGGGGGGTGGTGCTTGGGATTGCTTATCGACCCGAACGCATGATCGTGGGGACGTTTCACAAAGGCGTTGGTTTCGCGTGGATTCGCCCATTTTCGGCTCAATTGCCAGACCTGCAACTCGTTTTCCTCGGTGCGGAAGGGGATGAAAAAGCGCCGTCGGAAGGGGACGTGATAACGGCGGTTCTGGAACCGTTGTCCCTGGAGTCGTCTGCGCCCGCTGCGAGGTTCGGAACAGCGCTCGGGAAACAGGGCGACCCGTGGGTGGATGTCACCGCCATATTGCACGCCCACGGAATACGGCTTTCGTTTCCGGCCGAAGCCGTTCGTGAAGCTCAACAGGTTGCGGAACGAGCTGCGGAGGAGGCAGGGAAAAGAGCCGATTTGCGTGGGCTGGAAACGGTAACGATTGATCCTTCGGATGCCGCAGACATCGACGACGCGATCTCGCTTTCGAAAGACGACGCCGAGCGGGATGTCGTAGGAATTCACATCGCCGACGTTTCCCATTTCGTGCCTGAAAAGGGTGCTATCGATAAGGAAGCGTATCTGCGCGGGACAAGCGTCTATCTGCCTGGCAAGGTGGTACATATGCTGCCGCCGCAGCTTGCTGCGGGCCTGTGCAGCCTGTTGCCGCGTCAGGATCGCCTCGCAGTCAGCGTTCTGATCACGCTGGACGAAAACGTTCTGCCGGTTCGGGTGGAGATCCTCGAGAGCGTGATTCGCTCCTGTGCAAAAATCTCTTATGAAGAAGCGCAAGAGGCGTTGGGCGGGTCAGCACGGCCGGACAACCCTGCGTTCCCGCACGCGGGAATGCTGCAACGGCTTGCCGACATCACGGGTGAACTGGCGCGGAAGCGATCGCGTCACGGAGCGCTGGACTTCGATGTCCCGGAGGTGCGCGTAGAAGTCGACGCACAGGGAAGGGTTGTTGCGCTTCGTCGGCGGGAACGTCTGGACAGCCATCGTGTGATCGAAGAGCTGATGTTGCTCGCGAACAGCGTTATCGCCGACCATCTTTCACAAATACATTACCCCCTGTTGTACCGTGTTCATGCAGGTCCCGACCCGGCGAAACTTCAGGAACTCGCTCCTCTCGCGCTGTCGCTCGGGCAGGTGATTGCGCCGGACGGCCGATCTCCTTCGGTGCAAGACCTGCAGAAGTTGCTGGATGCCATCCGTGGGAACCCTGTGGCGCCAGTGCTTGAAGCTTTGATTATCCGGAGCCTGCCGAAGGCGGTGTACCAACCTGACAACATCGGGCATTTCGGCCTTGCGATGGATGCATATACGCACTTCACGTCGCCGATCAGACGGTACCCGGATCTGGTCGTCCACCGCCAGCTCAAACGGGCACTGAACGGAACCCCGCCCTGTTATTCGCACGAGCAATTGTTCACCATCGGTGACCACTGTTCCGCAGCGGAAAGAACCGCAGAAACCGCGGAACGGGAAGCCATTCGAGCGAAGCAGGCGGAATACCTCGCGGGGCGCGTGGGGGAGGAGTTCGACGGGACGGTCTCAGGGGTTCGGAAGTTCGGGCTGTTTGTGGTCTTGAATGACAGTCTCGCCGAGGGATTTGTGCCGGTCGACGACCTCCCTGCGGACACGTACGCGTTCGACCCCACGTCGCTTACGCTGGAGGGAAGAAGGTCGCGGATGACCTTCCGTTTCGGTGATCCGGTGAGCGTCCAGGTCGTTCGAGTGGATGTGGGATCTCGACGGATCGATTTTCTGCTTGTCGAAGCGCCTCACTCGCATCGAACGCGAGGACCGCGCACGAAGACGCTGCGGAGATCGTCGAAACGCCCATCCCGTCCCACGCCGGGAAAAAGGCGCGGGGGTCGGCCCAGCCGCTGACCGCTAGTTGACCAAAACCTCCTCCAGGCTCCTCTTCGGAACATGGTGGACGCCGTTTTCGTCACGGTAATATTTGATGCTTCTATCGGGACCGACCGGTTCCAGTTGGATCTTCTCCGCAGGCACGCCGATGGCGAGCACCAGAAGTATCTGGAGGTGCGAAGGGATATTCAGTATCTCTTGCAGCTTCGGCCTCTGGATGGCGCCCATGATACAGGTTCCGAGCCCCTTTTCCCGGGCCGCGAGAGCGATCGTCTGGGCGGCAATTCCGTGATCAACACCAAAGCCTTCGCTTATGGTGGTATCGCCGAGAATGATGATGTATGCTGCGGGGCGCTCCCCCTCCGCCGGGCCCGGCCAATCGGTGAGGTAGCCTGCCCACGCAAGGGTGGGGAAAATGCGGGCGTTCTGTTCGGGGTCCGCCGACACGAAGTATTTGAGCGCCTGCTTATTGCTTCCCGAGGCGCAGATGCGCGCGAGGTCCACCATCTCCACCAAGGCGTCACGGGTTACGGGGATGTGTTGTTTGAAGCGACGCGTACTGCGGCATTCACGAACAAGGTCTTTGAGCATGTGAACGGCCCTTTCCACGTGGAGTGAATTTCGAAAAATTACGGAACAAAGATGCAACAAGCGGTTTCCCGTGACAACGACCCCAACCAGGTACCCGCGGTGTGCACAAAGTCCCGACAGTGCCGCGCGCGTTGACTTCCTTGGTATTGGAATGTATTATAATTAGTCTGTCTTCACCGCAAGCGGGATATCATGGTTATCGACTTTTCTACGTTCCAGGACGGGATTCACGCCGTTGACTGGGCTGGTGAAATCCCCGGTGTGGATCTCATCTATCCCGAAATAGTCGCGGCGATCCAGGTTCGCGCGAAAATCCACCGCCTGCAGGAAGTAGTCACGATCCGCGCTGCGTTGAGGGCTCAACTGGAGCGTCCTTGTGATCGATGCCTAAGACCTGCGGTCCTGGCCATCGAATCTTCGTTGTACGTTGTTGTCAAATTGCGGGCCGGGCTTTCCGCGGCGGAAATGGGAGACGACGGAGAAGTCCTGATAACTGTTGATCGTGAAGAATCCCAAGTGGATTTGACTGACCATATTCGCGAGAGTCTGATCGTCGAGGTACCGATGACCATTCTGTGCGACGACGACTGCAAAGGAATCTGTCCCCGGTGCGGGGCCGATTTGAATGAGGAATCCTGTTCGTGTCGGAGGCAGGCCGAATGACCTGCTTCTTCGCGCGATGGATTGATATCCAAATTCCCGGTAAGGAGTGATTCTGTGGCAAACCCAAAACACCGTACTTCAAAAGCTCGCACGCGTTCGCGCCGCACCCACTGGAAACTCACCGCGCCCAATGTGGTGAAGTGCAGCCATTGTGGCGCCCCGAAAGTTGCTCACCGTGTGTGTCCGGAATGTGGTTATTACGGGCAGCGCCTCGCCGTTGCACCGCGCGAGGAATAGCTCGCCTGCCACACGCGGCGCCGCCTCCCGGGTGGCGCCGTTTACTTTGTCCGGATTTCCCGCTGCCCGCGTTCAGGCGCGTTCTACACTCGAATTTGAGGTGTTGGCATGGAACGGGTGTGCACAATCGCCGTTGACGCCATGGGTGGAGATTTCGCCCCGGATGAAATCGTTGCCGGAGCTGTTCATGCCGCGCAACAGGGCGACGGGGCGATCAGGGTCATTCTTGTCGGGCAGGAGCAGGCCGTAAAGGCATCTCTGGCGCGATTTGGAGAGGTGTCGGGGGTCGAGATCCGACACGCCCCGAGCACAGTCGGGATGGCAGAATCCGTCAGCAACCTCCGTCGTAAAATGGATTCCTCGCTGGCGGTTGCCATCAAGATGCAGAAAACGGGAGAGGCGGATGCCGCGGTCAGTGCCGGAAACACAGGCGCTGCAATGGCGCTTTCCCTTCTCTTGCTCGGCCGCATTCCCGGCGTAAATCGGCCCGCGATCGCGTCTCCGATGCCTACGAAGAAAGGAGTGTGCACCCTTCTCGACGTAGGCGCAAACAGCAGCTGTGAGCCACTGAACCTCTACCAGTTCGCCGTAATGGGCAGTCTCTATCACAGTTTCGTCTACAATGTGCCGAATCCATCTGTGGGGCTTCTCAGCATCGGGGAGGAGGCGTCGAAAGGTGACGAGCTGGTTCAGAAAACCCATTCGCTTCTTGCAGCCTCAAGCCTGAATTTCGTAGGGAACGTGGAAGGGCGCGACATACTGAGTGGAACGTCGGACATAGTTGTGTGTGACGGCTTCACCGGAAATGTTGTTTTGAAGTCCGCGGAAAGCGCAGTACAATTCATAACCGGCGTTCTGAAGGATGCGATAAAATCATCGCCGTTGAGCATGCTTGGTGGGCTCTTGATCAAGAGACAGTTTAACAAGCAGAAAACTCGACTGAATTATGAAGAATATGGCGGTGCTCCTCTTTTGGGTATCGATGGTATTACTATTATCTGCCACGGTCGTTCGTCGGCGCGTGCCATCCAGAATGCCATCCGGGTGGCCGCGACCGCGGCGAGGCAGAAACTGAACGAGCACATCAAAAACAAACTGTCGGAAGCCAGCGTCGATGCGACATCCTGAAAGAGCGTTTTTCAAAGGACTGGGTGCCGCCGCCCCGACCAAGGTGTTGAGTAATCATGACATCGAGAAGCTCGTAGATACCAGCGATGAGTGGATTCGGACCAGGACTGGAATAGAGCGAAGGCATGTCGCGGACGACGACACCAATACGTTGACTCTCGCGACTGAAGCGGGCAGAAAAGCGCTTTTCGATGCAGGCGTTGAACCTGAGGAGGTCGACATGATCATCCTTGGGACGCTGACGCCCTACATTGGCTTTCCGGCTACGGCCTGCCTTGTTCAGAACGCGTTGGGTGCCCGCAACGCGGCTGCCGTGGATATCAATGCGGCGTGTTCAGGTTTCCTGTACGGTCTCCACCTCGCGCAAAGCCTCATCTGTAGCGGGGCCAATCGGAACGTGCTACTCATCGGCGCGGAGACGATGTCTCGCATCGTCAACTGGAAGGACAGGAACACGTGCGTCCTTTTTGGCGATGCGGCAGGGGCAGCCCTTCTCGCGCCCAGTGCCGGAAACGAAGATGGCGCAGGCGTGCTTGGCACGTACATACGCTCGGACGGCGTGCAACCGGAGATGCTCTGTCGTATCGGCGGCGGGACGAAGCCGGTCGCGAAGGAAGAGGAAAACTATCTCCAGATGTCCGGTAAGGATGTCTTCAAGCGTGCGGTGACGGCGATGGGTGACGCGGCGGAGCAGATTCTTCGGCAGACGGGCTTCTCCGGGGAAGATATCACGCTGCTCATCCCCCACCAGGCGAATATGCGCATAATCGAGGCTACTGCCAGACGTGTGAATATCCCCATGGACAAGGTCGTAGTGAACATACAGGAGTACGGAAACACCTCTGCGGCCACGATTCCCGTGGCGATGGCCGAGGCCAAAGCCTCGGGGCGGATGCGGAGCGGAGATATCGTGCTTATGGTTGCGTTTGGCGCCGGAATGACCTGGGGCGCGGCGCTGGCTCGAATGTAGGTACGGAACAGATGGGGATTGCGTTCCTTTTTCCCGGCCAAGGCTCCCAATATGTGGGAATGGGTGCGGATCTTTTCGCGGAGTTTCCCGCGGCGCGGCGAACGTATGAGGACGCGGATGCCCTTCTGGGTTGGCCGGTGACATCAATGAGCTTCGCGGGCCCTGCGGAAACACTGAACGACACCCGGTATACCCAGCCCGCAGTGTTTGTCCATAGCATGGCCGTGTTCGAGATTCTGCGGCAACATGGTATCCGCCCCGATGTGGTGGCAGGGCACAGCCTCGGCGAATACGCGGCACTGTGCGCCTCGGGCGCGCTGGAGTTCGGGGCGGCGTTGCGCCTCGTCGCGGCGCGAGCTGCTGCGATGGCCGATGTGGCGTCCCGGAAGCCCGGGACGATGGCCGCAGTGGTAGGACTTGACGAACGCACGGTTGAGAAAAGTGTCCAGGGCCTACGTGATGTAGTTGTTGCCAACTACAACGCGCCCGACCAGGTCGTGATTTCCGGAGCAGAAGAAGCAGTAGGAAACGCGGGTACCGCGCTTTCGGAACTGGGTGCCAAGCGGATTGTTCCACTCAAAGTCAGCGGCGCCTTTCACTCGCCGCTGATGGCCGAAGCGGCACGAGTGTTCGCCGATGCCCTCGAACGCGAGGAAATCTCCACACCGGGAATTCCTGTTATTCCCAACGTTACCGCGAAACGGACAACCGACCCTGAGGAAATCCGGAGTCTGCTGGTTGAACAAATAACCAGCCCCGTACGTTGGACGGACACGGTTCGCTCCCTGGCATCGTCCGGCTCCGCAAGCTGCTTCGAAGTGGGGCCAGGGAGGGTTTTGCAGGGCCTTGTGAGACGCATTGCTCCTTCGATCACCACCACCACAGTTGGAACCACAGCAGAAATTCGGGCACTGTTGAAGACCCAATGACAGGACTCAGTTCGCGATGTTTGACTTGAACGGTCGAGTTGTGCTTGTTACGGGCGGGTCCGGGGATATCGGTGCTGCTCTGTGCGAAAAATTCGCACTTGCGGGCGCAAAGGTGGCGATGACGAGCCGAACGGGATCAGCGGGACTTGCCCGTGTGCTGGAAACACTGCGCGCGCATGGTGCGGAAACCCTGCCGATTTCCATGGACGTTCGACAGCGTTCCGACGTGGAGGCCGGCGTCGCAAAGGTGGTCGAGACATGGGGGCGGCTGGATGTGCTGGTCAATAATGCAGGGATCACGAAGGATACTCTGCTGCTCCGGATGAATGACCAGCAATGGAACGATGTGCTTGAAACGAACCTCACGAGCGTCTTTCTGTGCACTCAAGCTGCGTTGAAGCCCATGCTGAAGGCCCGCTGGGGACGTATCATTTCCATTACCTCCATAGTGGGCGAAGTAGGGAATGCGGGACAGGCGAATTACGCCAGTGCGAAAGCGGGTATCATTGGTTTTACCAAGACCGTCGCCAAAGAATGCGCTTCCCGTAACATTACCGTGAACGCCATTGCCCCCGGATTCATAGAATCCCGGATGACAGACACGATTCCGGAAAAAGTGAGAACGACGTTGCTTGCCAGTATTCCACTCGGGCGGCCCGGGACGCCGATGGAAGTAGCGGCCGCAGCGGTCTTCCTTGCGTCAGAGGAAGCATCGTACATTACAGGACACGTCTTGAACGTTGATGGTGGCATCGCGATGTGAACGGATCGGCCAACGGGTCGGTGGGTTCAAACGGAGCGTGCCATCGCAACGAGTGTTATTTAAAGTACCGCTTGTCAGGGCATCAACCCGCCACACCACGTGCATAGGGCACCAGGAGGTAAAATATGGCGATTGAAGACAAAGTTCGCGATCTGGTAGTTGAGCAGTTGGGTGTTGCACCGGAAGAAGTAAAGCCGGAGGCTCGTTTCATAGAGGATCTCGGGGCAGATTCGTTGGATACCGTTGAACTCGTCATGGCATTCGAGGACAAATTCGGCGTCGAGATTCCTGACGAAGAGGCGGAAAAACTCGACACGGTAGGCGCCGCGATCGAATACCTGAAAAGCAAGAACGTGGAGTAGTCGGTTCGGCCGCGGGCGACTTGGCTCGCTCGCTTCGCGTGCAAGGAGTTCTTTGTGGGCGGCAAAACCCGACGCGTAGTCGTCACGGGAATGGGCGCAGTTACCCCGGTAGGTAATTCACTAGAGGAGTACTGGCAGGCTCTTCTCCACGGCAAGAGCGGCGCGGGCTCGATTACGAGGTTCCCTACCGAGGGGTTCTCGACTACGATCGCGGCGGAAGTGAAAGGGTTCGACCCGACGCAGCGCATCAGCGCAAAAGAAGCGCGGCGAATGGACCTTTTCATTCAGTACGCGGTGTACGCGGCATCTGAAGCGATCGAGGACGCTGATCTGCGGGTTGACGGGATGGATCCGACGCGGGTCGGGGTGATCGTCGGCTCGGGTATCGGCGGTATTTCGACGCTCGAGGCGCAGTACAAAGTCCTGAAAGAACGTGGACCAGGGCGGGTGAGCCCGTTCATGATTCCCATGCTGATTTCGGACATGGCCGCCGGAATGATAAGTATCATCTTCGGGCTCAAAGGTCCGAATTATTGCACGGTGTCCGCGTGCGCATCGGCAGCGCATGCACTGGGCGACGCGGTGTCCGTCCTGCGGAACGGACATGCAGACGTGGTTCTGACCGGCGGAGCGGAAGCTTCCCTGACGGAACTGGCGATGGCCGGATTCTGCGCGGCGCGGGCACTTTCCACGCGGAACGATGACCCGGAGCACGCAAGCCGGCCGTTCGACAAGGATCGCGACGGTTTCGTGTGCGGAGAAGGCGCGGGAATACTGGTGCTCGAAACTCTGGACCACGCGATTGCGAGAGGGGCGAGGATCTACGCGGAGGTGCTCGGCTTCGGGTATTCGGCGGACGCGTACCACATCACGGCACCGCCCGAGAACGGCGAGGGGATGGCACGGTGCATGGAAAACGCACTTCTGGACGCGGAAATGCCGAAGGAGCGCGTCGGGTACATCAACGCTCACGGGACATCCACGGAAGTGGGTGACGCAGCCGAAACGGCAGGGATCAAGAACGTCTTTGGAGAGCACGCGTATCGTCTCGCCGTCAGCAGTACAAAATCAATGACGGGGCACCTTCTCGGGGCAGCCGGCGCAGTCGAATCGATTGCGACGATACTGGCGCTCCACCACGGTGTGTTGCCCCCGACAATCAACCTGTCCACGCCGGACCCCGCGTGTGATCTTGATTACGTCCCGAACTCCCCACGGGAAAAACGCGTGGACGTGGCGATGAGCAACTCATTCGGTTTCGGGGGACACAACGCGAGTCTCGTGTTCGGTTCCTGGAAAGACTGATTCGCGTTCCCTGTTTTCCGTGGTTCTCCACAGGTATTTGTGTTTCGATGGTCTGGCTAGGTCGGCTTCTGTCACGAAAAGGCTCTGCAGCGCAACGCACCGGCTCGGCCGGAGGAATTCGCGACCTCGAAGACGCGATCAAGTACACCTTCCGCGACAAAAGCCTTCTCGTCGCAGCCCTGCGACACCGTTCCTACGTTCACGCGAATGGCGATTCGCCGGACGACCTCGTATCACAGGCGAACGAAAGGCTTGAATTCCTCGGCGATGCCGTTCTGGGATTGCTTGCGACGGAGTTCCTTTACCGGGAATTCCCCGACAAACCCGAGGGGGAACTGACAAAGAGAAAGTCGGTCCTCGTATCGAAAAGCGCCCTGGCGCGTTGTGCGCTGGAAATCCATCTCGATCAGCATGTGTTGTTGAGCAGCGTTGAGGAGGGTATGGGTGGCAGGCAGCGCCGCTCCATTCTGGGAGACGCCTTCGAAGCTCTTGTAGGCGCCATTTACCTCGATGGAGGACTGGAACCGAGCCGGAGCTTCCTGGAAACCACCCTGTTCGTCCATCTCCGCGAATATGAGACGGATTCTATCTTCACTAATTACAAAAGTCTCCTTCTCGAGCACGTTCAGGCGGGAGGAGGACGGCCGCCGGAATACATGCTGAGGTCGCAATCCGGGCCGGACCACCAGAAGACTTTCACGGTGGAGGTTGCCATCGGGGGGAAAGTCCTCGGGACCGGAACCGGAACAACGAAGAAGTACGCGCAACAAGAGGCGGCGAGGCTCGCGTATGAATTTCTGACGCGAAGGGCTTCAAACCGCGGCGACCAGAACACGGATGAACCGTTCCCCGCCACCGGTGTCCAATGAACGCGGACAAAGAATGTTGGCGTCTCATCGTAACGCCCCCCGCGCCAGCAGCGTGGAACATGGCCTGCGATGAGGTTCTTTTCCAGCTTGTACCGAACGCTCCCTCGGCGGCGATTCTCCGTTTTTACGAGTGGAAGCCGTACGCCGTTTCGGTGGGGCGTTCCCAGTCCCCGCAGAAAGAAATCGAACTGAACGCGTTGCGACGCGACGGGTATGATTGTGTTCGCAGAATCACCGGTGGCCGCGCGGTTTTTCACGCGGAAGAGCTGACCTATTCCGTCGTTTGTGCGCGGGAACATCCCCTGGCCACCGGCGGCATCCACGCGACCTATGAACGAACCAGCGAAGCGCTTGCACGTGGGTTACGCCTTGCAGGAATTCGCGCAGAAGTCGCCCGCGTGACGCAGCATCTGTCGCCCGGCTCCCCTGGCCGAAGCGCTCCGCCATGTTTCGGGAGTGTCGCGCGCTCGGAAATCGTCGTCGACGGGCGCAAACTCGTAGGCTCTGCCCAGTACCGTTCATCCACGGCTGTGCTGCAGCATGGTTCGATCCTGACAGGGACGGCACACAAGCGAATCCTCGAATACCTGCGCGTGGAAGAAGACGTTCGACAGCGGTATCTCCGAAATCTGGAAATCGGTACGACTTGCCTGTGGGAACTGGGGTGGCGCGGCACCACTGATGATTTGATGCGCGCGCTTGCCGACGGGTTTTCGGCGCACTTTGGCGTCGTGTGGGGATCAAGCCACAACCTCACGCCGCACGAGATGAGCCTGATTGATACGAGAGTGCATGAGCGGAATAGTCGAGAAAACTGGAATCCTGGTGATGCGGACGGAGGACATGGATGAGACCCTGGAACGATACGGCATGGAAAAATTCGATGCGGGTACGCCTCGCAATCGCGAATGTCTTTGAAGAGGCGGTGGGACCGGAGGGTGGGATAGCCCGTGCCCGGCTGGAAAGTCTTTGCGACAGGCTCAGGGCGATTCAGCGCGAGATTGCGGTGAAACGAGAAGCAGGTGCGCTGCCGTTCCTCGATCTTCCGAAGCACGATGTTTCCGCTATCCTCGCGTGCGTGGAGCAGAATCGCACCAAGTTCGAGACGTTCGTGGTTCTCGGTATCGGTGGATCGGCTCTGGGCAATATTGCCTGCCATACGGCGCTCCGGCACCCGTACCACAATTCCCTGCCCGCGGATCGCCGGGGTGGCATGAGAATCGAGGTTGCAGACAATATCGATCCCGATCGTATCGCCGGCTTGTTCGATACGCTGGATCTGCCCCGCACGGTTTTCAACGTCATCACGAAATCGGGAAGCACGGCAGAGACGGCAAGCACATTCCTGGCCGTCAAGAAGCTACTCCAGGATCACCCGCGAATTGGCCCGGGATGGCGGGAACATGTGATCGTGACAACCGACCCGGTCGCCGGGGATCTCCGGAAATTTGCGTCGCGCGAGGGTCTTGTGTCCTTCGACATACCACGGGGAGTTGGAGGCAGATTCAGCGTTCTCACACCGGTGGGATTGCTTTCCGCCGCGATGAGCGGAATCGACATCGAGGAACTGCTTGCCGGGGCGGCTGACGCGGCTGAGTACCACGCCAACGTACCCGCCGAGAAGTGCCCGGCATTCGCAGGTGCCGCACTGCACTACCTGATGTACAACCATCCCCGTGCCCCGAAACGACTGGCAGTCATGATGCCGTATTCCCACGCCCTGAAGGATGTCGCCGACTGGTTTCGGCAGCTCTGGGCGGAAAGCCTTGGCAAAGAGAAGGCACTCGATGGAACTATCGTGAACGTGGGTCCAACCCCCATAAAGGCGCTTGGCGTGACGGACCAGCACTCGCAGGTGCAGCTTTATATCGAAGGTCCGAACGACAAACTGTTCACGTTTGTGGAAACCGAAACGTTCCAAAACGATCTCGTTCTGCCCTTTGACAACGACCTTGCGGATCTGGGAGCCTTCAATTACTTCGCTGGCAAAACGCTCGGCCAGTTGCTTCACGCGGAGCAGAAGGCAACGACCCTTGCGTTAACAAGGCGTCACCGACCCAACCTGACCATCTCGATGAAGGAGGTTCGACCGTACACAGTAGGCCAGCTGTTCATGCTTCTGGAGATTCAGACAGTTGTTGCGGGGGCGCTGTTTGGAATCAACCCGTTTGACCAACCCGGTGTGGAGGCGGGCAAAATTGCCACCTACGCGCTCATGGATCGGCCGGGATACGAAAACGAGAAGAACGCCATAGAGCAGGAGATTTCAACAGGAGCGGAGTGGGTGCTGTGATGTGCGGTCTAACAGGTTCATTCTCCGCCGCGGAAAACAGCATTCAGAACGCACACACGGTTCGTGGTCTTCTGTCTGAAATCTACGTGGCATAGAATCAGAGATAATCAACTTTCCGAATGCGGAGAGTGTTGAGAATACTGCCCGTCGCCTTCGACCCCGCGCAATAGGCTAACATACAGGCGGTCGGGAGCATGTGTATTGCGGTGTAGCAGTACCCGCTTTCCGCGTCGTTTTCGAGGAGCCGATGATGCGCCCACGTTCGTCCCTCATCCTCGCTTACCGCGCTTACCAAAGGGGTTCGAGCGCTGGGGCTGCTGGGCCGCACCTGTGACGCGAATCTCGGGGATTTGTCGTTCCAGATTGCGAGCAGATGCCCGTTCTTGCCCGGCTCGGAAGGAGGGAGTCGTTTCATGGAAAGGGGCGAATTTGGCGAAATGAATGGAGCTGGTTCAGGTGGGGACCACGTGTCTGCGCCATCCCGTGATACGGTCGACCACTGGTACCCCGTGTCCGTCCGGCAGTAGCCGTACAGGTGCCCATTCGTGAGTTCCACACACCCGGGTTCCTGCAACCCGCTATTGCTGGGCACAGGCAGGGCCCACCAGGATCTGCTTTCCCGCCATGTGGCTCCTGCATCATCTGATAGGAAGGCCAGCATGATGCCCCGCGAATCCACGGCTTTCCACGACGTGTCGGTAACAGTTTTTCGCCGGTGAAACGCCGCGGGTATGACAATCCGCCCCGATTTGAGCTGCACGACGCGGTCGTTGTTCACCACGTAATAGCCTGGCGTGGGGATCACGTTGATTGGAGCACTCCACGTACCCCCTTCGTCATCTGACGTTCTCATACAGGGACGGCAATCGTTTTCAGAGCTCTTGACGAGGTAGAAAAGAGCGATTCTGCCGTCCCGCAGGCGAAGGAGGGAAACGCTCATCACGTTGATCCCGCCGGTGTTCCTGACTATGATCTGCGGGTCGCTCGACCAAGTCTCCCCGCCGTCGTGTGAGTAGATCGCGGCGATGTCGGCGCTCCCAAAATCGCTGCCGGAAGAGGTGAATCGGCTGTAGGCGAACAGAATCGTTCCGTCCGTTAACGTAACGAAACTGCCTTCGGAGTTTCTCGGATTTTCGTTGCCGGGGTCAAGTTGATGGACTATTCTGTTCAAGGCTCCGAACTCCTTCTGGGTACGGAATTGCAGCACATCAGCCAGGGGTGCAGGTGAGTTTCCGGACTCCGGGTTCTCCCCACATGATTGCCCACGTTTCTTTCCCGGCATTAAGGGCGTGGATTTTGAGCCCTCGGTAAATGCGTTCAACCTCAATTGCCGGAGGCATCAAAGTGCCGCGGGTTACCCGCATGGCCACCGCGAAGGTTGCCTGACGGGCTCGTACAAGGTTGCTGAACGTCAGGGTCTGGCAGGTGGGATTCGCCTGAGTACTCGTCGCCGGGTAAGACGCCGCAAGTTGGCTCACTTCGGCGAGGAAGCCGTTCTCCTCTCCCGGCAACAGACACCGAATCGAGAGCGAAGCTGAGCCGTCCGACGTCGTCAGGGACCACTCTTTGATGGAGTTTCCACGCACGGGAACTTCCGGCACCACCACCCGCCAGCCGAACCTGCATCTCGAAGGAGACGCGAGGTCATCAACCACAACGATCGTGTCGGGACGGATCAACAGCACATAGCGCACAAACCGGGCTGCGTTCGGATATGCGCTCGTTGCGTCTATCGTGGCATACGCGTAGTCGTCGCCATCTGCGCACGCGACAATAACTGCATCACGGCCTTCGCCGTACTGCTGCCCTTGCCCATCCATGAGGATCGTGCTGTGACACTCCGTTGCCAATCCCGGAAAGTCCCAGCGGGCGCCGTCGGGGAAATCGAGATCAAAAAAACCTAGGGAATGCGCGTAAGGCCAATGGCCTGCGTCCGCGACAAGACAGTGTCTGCCGCAGTTGATGACAAATGATCCCATGTCGAGATGGGAATGGTTTGCGGTCGTTTTGCCGGCTTTGAGGCCGACGATCACATCGTCATCCTCCCACCCGGAACGAATGACGGCTACTTCCGTTCCGCGAAAGTGTTTTGCACGGGGAAGCGACGCCAAATCTGAAGCCTGCAGGGAAGGGTCTTCCCAAAAGAGCGACTCGATGGACGGCGCCGCCGGGAACTTGCGCACGTACGCCTGCCAGTCGCTGCGTTGCCTGGCGGCTGCCAACCTCGCCATCAATGCGGCGGCGTTCACGCGATCACCGCAGTCTCCCCAGTTGTGCACGCGACCGTCCGGCCAGGTTTCATACAGGCAGAAGTCGCCCGTCTTTCCGATATAGGGGTGTGTGAACAAATCCACCCTTCCCTCAGTTATACGCTGAAGCACATCCATGAACTGAACGGCCTCACCGATACCGTAGCTCCAGTAGGACACCCCTTCGTACCACCCGCCATCCTCGTCGCCCTGGTCGAGAACCGTGAGGACGCCTATCACGGAATGTTTTAGCGCCCGCTTCACCATGTCTGTCGGCAGGGTGTCGCGTACAGCAATCGCCGCGATTCCGAATGCGCCGTCAATGACGGATCGCCAGTTGTGCAGGCTGTACGTCCACCATTCCCCGTGTGAATCATGGATTGCAACAAAGGGCAGAACGCCGCGATCTTGCAGGCAGTTTGCGATGGTGGCTTTCTGATCCGGTTGGAGCCAATCAGACATCCTGTCAAGCACATTGCTCAAAGCCTGGACCGCAGCCGCGCTCTTCAGGTCTATCGTCAAGGGAAGGTGTTCGTCGGCAACCCATCGGGGCCATTCCATGATCGCTAGCGAGATTTCCCACGCACGCCGCGCCGCTCGCTCATCCAGTGACAATAACCACCAGTTCGCGCACGCGGTGGCCCGGCCGATAAGGGTTCCGACCGCCCGCAGACCTTTGTCCGGCGAAAGGATTTCCGCTTCGAGCGCTGATTCTGCGGCTTTTCTGTATTGCTCAATCGTCCCCGGGAATGTGGAAAGCCTTTCCCGAACGATGTTTCGATCGCCCGCCGGTTGGTGCAGGTGCGGACGCACGACTTCTCGAGACGGTTGCCAGGCCTCAAGCGCTTCCAGCCAGGGCTTCCAGGTTTCTTTGACTACCCCGTACGGAGTAGTGGGGAGTGCGGGAATGGGCACGTTGGCGTCCTCAATATCGGGGAATGGGGGAGGTCACGCTCTGAGCGTACGCTGGTAAGCCGAATGCGCCTCGGCGGGTGACAATTGCCGGTCGAGCACGGCCCGAAGCGCTTTGCACATCGCGCGCGGGTTTTCCTCCTGAAAAATCGCCCGCCCGAACAGAATGACCTTGCCACCGTATTCCGTGGTGGTATGCGCGAGCTCAAGCGTCCGCTTCGCGTTGATGCGCTGGCCGCCGAGTGCGCCGATGACCAGGGTGGGGTCGAATTCCACCAGCGCCTTCCAGACCGCCGGTGTGGTATACACAGTTTTTATGAAAAGCGGCCGTTGGCGTTTCCGCAGATGCGCCATCGTCCTCACGATGGAGTCTGCGACGTATTCGCCCGTGGCCTGCAGGTCCATACCGGGTTGGCTCATGTTCGGCAAGAACACTTCGAGGAAATGATGGAAATCCGGAGTCTGCGCAACGTCCCACGCGAAATCGAGGTAGGCGCTCAGGGTTCGTTCGTCGGCATCGGTATCGTTGTTGAGGGTGATTGAGTAGAGCCCGAGTTTGATCTTGCAATCCTTTGCACAGGCCATCGCCTCATCACAGTATCTGCCCGCTTCCGGCGTACGAATCGTGGTAAAAGGACGTGAGGGCTGCGCACCGTACTTACCATGGCGAGGACTCCAGATACGCGTTTCTGCGTTCATGCGTACGATTGGTGTTACGGGCGACGAATCAAACAACTTTTCTTCAAACGCCAAGTTCTCCGCGTCAGCAGGTGACATCAACAAACCGTCGATATATCCGTCCCCGAGAATAGCTCGCTGGAGATCGAGATACTCCGGACGCGTGCGGTAATGAGGTGATGGTGTTTTCTCTATTCCGATTCCGGTAAGACCGTATGCGGTCAGCGCGTCGGCGGCGAAAATAAATATCGGAGACCGTGCGAGAAGAGAAGGATCTGCCAGTTTCTCAAAAACCCTGTCGCCCATAGCGTGCCTTCCTGATCAAAGGTTCGACCGACTCTGCGTGCACGCTTCAGAAATACGAGACCTGGCATGCGAAGTCAACCCGCCGCGGACCCGTTGTGCGGACGGCATGGCCGTCCTTAACCTCATTTTGGCAGACACGAGAGAGCCACGTTTGGAGGACGTATGATGCCGCAGTCGAAGCAGTTTGCACCGCGTGATGTGGTACTGGAACCAGGGCTTTTTCGCGACCGCTACGAGTTGAATCGGCGGTACGTGATGAGTTTGAAGAACGAGAACCTTTTGCAGAACCACTATCTGGAAGCGCGGATCTGGCAGACCAGCTTCCGCAACACGCATAACGGAGAGACAAGCTGGGGAGAAGACCGGCACTGGGGATGGGAATCCCCGACCTGTCAGGTTCGCGGGCAGTTCCTCGGGCACTGGCTATCCGCGGCCGCCAGAATCGCCGAAACTGGCGACGACTCTGAAGCACGCGCAAAACTGAACAAGGTGGTGGCGGAACTCGCAAGATGCCAACAGGCGAACGGTGGAGAGTGGGTGGCCTCCATACCCCCGTCATATCTCGAATGGACCGCAAAAGGTCAGCCCACCTGGGCACCGCACTACGTGGTTCACAAAACCCTGATGGGCCTTTTTGACGCGTATGCCATTTCGGGGAACGAGCAGGCTCTGGAGATCCTTTCGAAAGCCGCGGAATGGTTCGTTCGCTGGTCGAGCAAATTCGATCGTGAAGCGATGAACAACATTCTTGACACAGAAACAGGCGGAATGCTCGAAGTCTGGGCAAATCTGTACGGTGTCACAGGCAAACAGGAGCATCTTGATCTGGTGTACAGATACGATCGTCCACGGCTTTTTGACCGGCTTCTGAACGGGGAAGACGCTCTCACAAATCAGCATGCCAACACGACCATCCCCGAAGCTCACGGCGCTGCACGCGCGTGGGAAGTCACCGGCGATGAGCGGTGGAGACGGGTTGTAGAGGCGTACTGGGAATGCGCAGTGACGAACAGAGGATACTTTTGCACGGGGGGGCAAACGTGCGGTGAGGTGTGGACGCCGCCGAATGCGTTTTCCGCGCGGTTGGGGGACAAAAACCAGGAGCATTGCACCGTCTACAACATGATGCGGCTTGCGGATTATCTGTTTCGCTGGACTGGACATGCGCAGTACGCGGACTACATCGAGCGCAATCTGTACAACGGCGTTCTGGCGCAGCAAAACCCGTCGACGGGGATGGTGTCGTACTTCCTCCCGCTGTGTGCGGGTGGGAAAAAGCGCTGGGGATCACCCACAAATGACTTCTGGTGTTGCCACGGCACACTGGTTCAGGCTCATACGTTGCACAACGCGTATGGCTTTTACAAATCTGACGACGGGCTGATTCTCGCGAACTACATCCCGTCCAGTGTTACCTGGCGGAGGGAGGGCGGTGTTGTCGTACGGGCCCGACAGACTATTGATCCAGAGGTGTCTGCCCAGTCGTTGCCAAAGCGCCTGGTGGTGAACCTTGTGGTGTCCTGTTCCACACAGACCGAGTTTGCTTTGCAGGTGCGCGTGCCCTGGTGGTTGTCGGGAGAAATGGAGATCTGGGTGAACGGTGTGCGTCAGGACACAAACACCGTTGCGCCTTCTTCCTTCGTGACAATCCGCAGAACGTGGCAGCAGGAGACGATCCGAATTGTTATTCCCAAGAGCCTCCACTCTTCCCCGATTCCGGACATGCCGGATATGGTGGCATTCATGGATGGTCCCGAAGTCCTTGCGGGGCTTGTTCAAGAAGAAACGCGCCTCGCCGGAAACAGAGATGAACCGGGCAGCTTTCTGACACCGGATAACGAGCGCGAATGGACGACATGGCGAAGAACCTACCGAACGACAGGGCAATCACGCGGCGTGCGATTTGTGCCGCTCCATGCGATACAGGATGAAATGTATGCCGTGTATTTCCCAGTGGAAGAACCCCGGTGATGTGGTTATGTTCGGATGACATCCGTGACGACAGCCACGGCGAATACCCTGTGGCGACGCATCACATTCGGGGCGGAAAGAGATGGAACTCATTTGCATGGTTTGACCGTTAAATTAACAGTTCCCATCCCAAGTCTGTCCATGTTTTCACCAAAAAGGAGGGCGCCATGGCATTCGAACTTCCTTCGCTTCCGTACCCAGACACCGCACTGGAACCCAATTATTCGGCAAAAACGTTCAGTTTCCACCACGGCAAACATCACAAAGCGTATGTTGACAATCTGAACAAGCTGATAGCCGGGTCGGAACTGGAAGGAAAAACGCTGGAACAGATCATTCTGGCCACCGCGAATGACCCTGCGAAAACCGGAATTTTCAACAACGCCGCCCAGGTCTGGAACCACACGTTTTTCTGGAATTGCATGAAACCGGCGGGCGGAGGAAAGCCTTCGGGAGCCCTTGCTTCGGCCATTGACGCGGCGTTCGGCGGGTACGACAAATTTGTGGAGCAGTTCAAAGCAGCCGCAGTGGGGAGATTTGGAAGCGGCTGGGCGTGGCTGGTTCTCGATAATGGCGCGCTGAAAATCGTAAGTACGCCTAACGGTGAGACACCCATGACAAAGGGACAGAAGGCCTTGCTTACGGTGGATGTCTGGGAGCACGCGTATTACCTGGATTACCAGAATCGCCGGCCGGATTTTGTGCAGACCTTCCTTGACCACCTTGTAAACTGGGATTTCGTCGCTCAGAACTTCGAAAAGGCGAAATGAAACCACTGTGGTCGGAAATGAGCGCCGTGCGAGAACCTTCTGCACGGCGCTTTCGTTTTCCGCAAGCCCCAAGATAACCGAGAGGAGGCGAGCGTGCCCCCAAAAACTGTTCTTATGATCGGCCTGCACAGTCACCAACCCGTCGGCAACTTCGACGAGGTGATCGAACTCGCGTATGAACAAGCATACGTGACGTTGCTCGACTACCTCGACCGCCACCCGACGGTGAGGGTGAACCTGCATTACAGCGGGTGCTTGCTGGAGTGGCTGGAAAGGCATCACCCGGATTTCCTATTGAGAATCCGCCGGGTGGTCGACCGCGGGCAGGCTGAGATTCTTTCCGGAGGTTTCTTTGAGCCTATCCTACCGGTAATTCCACCGGCGGATGCCCAGGCGCAGCTCGAAATGTTGAACGATTTCGTACGTGATCGCTTCGGGTACGACCCGAAGGGGTTCTGGCTTGCGGAGAGAGTCTGGGAACCCGTGATTCCGTCTCTTGCAGTCAGCGCGGGGCTATCCTACACAGTGCTGGACCAGAGCCATTTTGTGTCAAGCGGAGTGGGGAAAGAGGATGCCAACGGGTATTACGTTACCGAGGATCAGGGAAATTCGGTAGCAGTATTTCCCATAGATTACACGATGCGGTACACCATCCCCTGGAAACCGGTCGCCGCAACCCTTGATTACCTCCGCTCGAAGCACGAATCTGAACCCGGAAGAGGCTGGACTTTCGCGGATGACGGCGAGAAATTCGGCTCATGGCCGGAAACCTGGGAAAACATCATTCGGAAGGGGTGGTTCGAAGAGTTTTTCGCGGGCATAGAAGCCTCGCGCGACTGGTTGGAGACCAAGACTTTCAGCCAATTCATGGCTTCGCATCCCCCTTCGGGGAGGGTTTACCTTCCGACCGGAAGTTATCCGGAGATGCTGCGGTGGTCGCTTCCCACCCGGGTATCCGAACCCTTGAACCGTTTTCTCGAACAGATAGAAGATGAAGAGGACAGAGACTTCGTGAGGATGGGTTTCTGGCGGAATTTCATGGCGAAATACCCAGAAGCCAATAACCTCCACAAACGCATGTTGCGGGCCAGCAAGCGTGTCTCGAGTTCCGCGCGAACGGAAGACGTTGTCAACGCCGCCCACACTCACGTACTTCGCTCGCAATGCAACTGCCCGTACTGGCACGGCGTATTCGGAGGGCTCTACCTGAATTTTCTGCGACACGCCACTTACGCGGAGATGTTGGCCGGTGAAGCTCTCGCCGCACCGGTGGAAGGTATCCTTTCGGAAGCGTACGACTTTGACGCAGACGGACAGGAAGAACTCATCGTGGAGAACGCCCGGCAAGTTCTGATTTTCTCGCCGCATGCGGGTGGCACGCTGCGGGAGTGGGACTGGCGTGATTTTCCCACAAATTTGCTCGACACGCTTGCACGCCGGGAAGAGGTGTACCACAAGGAGATCGCCCAGGCCCTGGTGAAGGGAAGCGCCGGATCGGCAGATCTTTCGGGCGTCACGCTGGCGAAAACGGAGGGTATTGCTGAGATTCTCAATTACGATCGGTACAATCGGTGGTGTCTGATCGACATCTTTCCTGCCCCGGGAACCACTGCTGAAGAGTTCGCACGTGTCCGGTACGTTGACGAGGGAGACTTCTCCACCGGATCATACCGATGGGCTCGGCAATCGTCAAGTGAACGCGTTGAGATCGAGCTGGTGCGGGATGGCCAAGTGAGAAGGGGGAGCACCATCTGGCCTGTGAGGTTGACGAAACGGGTCGAGGTGATCTCGGGACAGCCGGGAATGAATATTGAGTACGTCATCGAGAACCATGGTGATTGCATATTCGAGGGTTGCTTCGGCTCTGAATGGAATTTCGGTCTTCTTGCAGGGTGGGCGGATGACAGGTATTACCTGGTGAACGGCGAACGGGGCCCGGGGGATATGCGGCTCGCGACTTCGGGACAGCATGCAGAGGTAACCGAGATCGGAGTGGTCGACCACTGGCAACGCGCCGACATCCGCTTGAAAACTTCTGTTCCGGCCGACGTGTGGCGTTATCCCGTTGAAACGGCGTCTCTCTCGGAAGGTGGGTACGAAAAAACGTACCAGGCGTCGGCGGTGTTTCCCCACTGGAAGGTTCTTCTCGAACCGGGCACACCGTGGATGGTGAAGGTTGCCGTGTCGGTCCTGGAACCAGTCTGGCACCCACCGGCGCAGTGAAGCGTGTCTAGATCAGAGATATGGGATCCACATTTATGGAAAGTTGTACAAAACGTGAATGCATACGCCTGAATGATTCCTGGACTCCCTTCGCGATAGCGCGGAGACTCTGACTCGATGTCCCTTTGAGGAGTATGTGCCAGCGCCATTGCTTGTTGATTCTTGGAATGGGCGCCTCTGACGGTCCAAGGACTTCGACCTTTCCTTCTGCGAGGTCGTTCGCTCTCACCGCGAGTGTGCGAGCGGCTTGACGGACGACATCGTTTTCCGAACCACGGAGCTGTATCAGCACAAGCTTCCCGAAGGGCGGGTACCCCAGCTCTTCCCGCCTTCGCAACTCGTCTTCCGCAAAACCATCAACATCATGCCGACTCGCCGCCTGAATCGCCGGATCCTCCGGCATCGCCGTCTGGACTATCACGTGTCCGGGTTCGTTTCCGCGACCCGTCCTGCCCGCAACCTGAGTCAAGAGCTGAAACGTTCTTTCGGCGGCCCGGAAATCAGGCAGTCCCAGCCCAATGTCTGCAGAGATCACTCCGACAAGGGTAACGTTCGGGAAGTCGAGCCCCTTGGCGACCATTTGGGTTCCGAGGAGTATTGAAGCCTCGTTTTTTCGGAATCTCTCCAGTAATCTGTGGTGCGCGTTTCTCCCGTGGGTTGTGTCCTGATCCATGCGAAGCAGAATCGCGTTCGGGAAGGCTTTGGAGATTTCATCCTCCACTTTCTGCGTACCTGTTCCCGAGAATCGTAACGAAGTTTCGTTGCATTCCGGACACATCCTCGGGACGGGCCGAACATCGCCGCAGTAGTGACATTTCAGGGCGTCTTCCGGACGGTGATATGTCATCGACACCTGGCAGTTCTGGCATTCCACGATTGAACCGCACCTGGAACATTGCAGCACCGTTGAGAAGCCGCGCCTGTTCTGAAGGATGACTGCCTGGTTCCTGTTCTCGATGGTTCTGGCAACGGCGGAACGGAGCGACCGGGAGAGACCGCCCCAGTTACCGTCTGTGCGCTCCTTCCGCATGTCCACAATCTGAACTTCCGGCAGCGGTTTGTCGTCAACCCTCCCCGGAAGGCGCACGTAGGCGTACTTCCCTCGACGCACGTTCTGGAGCGATTCCAGGGAGGGCGTCGCGGAACCAAGCAACACGACGCTGTCGCTCATTCGTGCGCGCATGACGGCGACGTCCCTCGCGTGGTACCTCGGATCAGAATCCTCCTGTTTGTAACTCCCGTCGTGCTCCTCGTCCACCACTATCAACCCGACATCACGTACGGGCGCGAATACTGCCGACCTGGGGCCTACTGCCACCTTCTTTCTTCCTTCGTGGAGCGCCCGCCACGCATCAAGGCGTTCGCCGGCAGTCAACTGACTGTGCAAGACCGCGACGTTTTCCCGGAAGCGTGACCGAAATCGTCGCACCGTCTGCGGCGTCAGACTGATTTCGGGGACCAGAACAATGGCACCGCGGCCCGCGTCAAGCGTGTGTTCAATTGCGTCGAGGTACACCCGCGTTTTGCCACTGCCGGTAACGCCGTGCAGCAGAACCGCCGAGAACTTCCGGGAGGCCACGTTCGGCAGAATGAATGCGAGCGCGTCCCTCTGGTCGTTGGTCAGAAGTTGTCCAGTTTCGTCTTCGCATTCGCCATAATCAGGTTCCCGGTCAACCTCGTGCTCCTCTACGTTGAGGACTCCCCGCGCAACAAGACGGTTCACCGTGGCGGTAGAAACGCCGAACCGAGATCGGACACTCGCGACGGAGAGCGGCTCGGAAATCGTCCGCAAACCGTCGATAACCCGGAGTTGTTCAGCCCCAAAACGCATTCGGCGAGTTGCATCCGGATCCAGATACGCGGGAGCCAGTTGGACCAACTTTTCCGTCCGGACCCGGGAAAGAACGATTGGTTCCGCTTCATCTCTGACTTTGATATGTCCGTCATTCTGCAAAGCCTGAAGATTCGAGCGAAAGCCGGTCCCCGAAAACACGCGGGTGAGAGTTTTCAGTGACACCTGACCTTTTTCGGCGACATACCGCAGGATTTCCGCCCTTTTTGGGAAGCGTGCCGTGAGATTATCCGCGACCGCGTGCGGGTTCTCGCACGAAAGGTGAACCATCCATACACTGTTTGTTCCGAGACCGTGAGGAATCGCCGCTCGTATGGCCTCTCCCCAGCTCGACAGATAGTAATCGGCTATCCAGCGAGTGAGAGAAAGCATGGTGGGGTCGAGGGACGGAGAAGGGTCGGGGAAATCAGCTACGGGTCTCAGGACACGCTGGGCGGGCTCAGCACCGTTCTCGTGGACGGCAACAATCATTCCGGTAACGAGGTCTCGCCGGAACGGGACAACGGCACGCATGCCCACGAGTGCGCCGTCTGACAGCTCCTCAGGAACGGAATAGGTGAATACGGCGTCGACCGCCAACGGCAGCGCAACGTCAACCGAGAGAGGCATCACCTGTTTCTCACGGAGGCACGATTCCCGATGGAGTACACAAAAAGAAGGTCATGTTGCGAGCCTCCTGCCGCGGAGTAGGAACGGCCTGCCGATTCAGCAGAAGCCTCGCCGCCCAGTAGCGTCCAAGGGTAACCCGCAACGTGTCTTCCACATCACTCTGTTTGCTCTGGCCGGGCACGAGAATCCCGTCGAAAAGCACCATGCCGTCTTTTCGTGCGATGAGCACCCAAACGCTGTCGGTGGCCTCTATGGTCATCGTTCTCACCACGCCGGGAACCCTCGCTTTCGCCAACTCCGGTGGCGTTGCAAGTCGGACTGCGGGTTCATCCGAAAGCGTGTCGTTCTCTGCCAGCGCGGTGATTTCGGCGTTTTCCTTCTGGGCTGGAGCAACCGCGCCCTCTACTTCGGGAGGAGATTCCGTGAATGAGTCTTCCGGACTATGCCAGGGGTGCCAGAACCAGAGTGCGACAAGCAGGGCCGCACCCAATCCAAACCAGGCGGCTGTCTTCCATGGCATTGCGGGAAGCGCAGGTCGCTTTTCAACGAAGACGGCTTCCTGCGCTTCATCGTCTTCCAGGGCCGTCGGGCCGGAAACGGAGAGCCCGGACGGCGGAAAGACTGAGTCTATTTCTCGCTCTTCAACACCGACAATCCGGGCGTAGGTCCGCAGGTGCCCTCGAACGAACGCCGGTTCAACGACGGAGAAATCCCCCGATTCATAGTGCTGGAGAATCGTAACACTGATGCGCGAACGATCCGCCACATCCTGCAGACTCAGCCCACGTTCTTCGCGCGCTCTACGAAAGCGGTCTGCAAGACTTATTCGCGCTTCGGAGGTGTCTGAGGTTTCAACGGTGTCGTCAGACATCCCTATTCCTTCCGTCGGTCGACAATGAGCTGCAGCATGGCCACTACACGGCTTACGGGCAAACCCACGACGTTGGAATAGCACCCGCATATCTTCGTCACAAACCCCGCTGCCATGCCTTGAATGCCGTATGCGCCCGCCTTATCCAGAGGCTCGGACGATTGCGCATACGCGGCGATTTCGTAATCGCTCGCTTCGCGCATCCACACTTCGGTGAGGACAGAATCAGAGATCTCCAAATGCGAAACTGTGTCTACTATGGCGATGCCCGTGATGACCTCATGTTTTCGGCCCGACAACCGCCGCAACATCTCATACGCTTCCGTCGCATCTGCCGGTTTGCCGAGCGGTTGCGAGTCCAGGAAAACGGCAGTATCCGCGGCAAGGATTACTGCTCCGGGATGCCGCGTGGCGGCAACACTCGCTTTCCTTCTGGCCAGCGATCTGACCGCTTCATCAGGCAACAGGTCCTTCGGCCAGGTTTCATCTACCTCCACAGGCTCCTGCAGAAACCGAATTCCGACCTGATGGAGCAACTCGGCGCGGCGCGGAGACGCTGAGGCCAGAATCAAAGGTTGAGGCTGTTCCGACACAAACCATGGCGGTAGGGAAAGGTTAGAACCAGTCATTCGTAATTTCCGATGCCACGATGCTTGCGCGTGCGGGCCCGCCACACACACGAATCCATGCGCGGCGGTTTCCGAAGGTGTCTGCCGCCGTTCACCATGAACTGAAACGGCGCGTACATTTGTCTGCAAACGGACCGGTCGGACCAGGTGTGGTTGATTGCCTTGTCCCGATCCAGTCGTTCAAAAAGATACGAAACAGGCGTGTCACTGGCACGAAAATGGCGCGGAAGGGAAGAGAGGTGACCACGCTCAAAAGCCGTAAGGTTTTCTGGCTGTGGTGTATGGCGTTGGGTTGGGTACTGCCGGCCAATTTGACAGGTGAAGCCCTTCCCGCGCGGAACGACTTGCAACTTGATGAAATGGTGCGTATTCCGGCCACTTCGTTTTTGATGGGAGATGATCATTCCGACGCCGACGTACGTCCGGCACATCGCGTCGACGTCCCGGCGTTCTTCATAGATCGGCGGGAAGTTACATGCGAAGAGTACCGCCGGTTTCTTCTCGCGAACCCAGAATGGCGCAAGGGGCGAGTCTCACCCTCTCTGGCGGACAGGAACTATCTTCGAGACTGGGACGATCTGTCGTACCCCCGGGGAAAGGCTGCGTACCCTGTGACCTGGGTCAGCTGGCATGCGGCCAACGCGTATGCGAAGTGGCGCGGGGCGCGTCTTCCAACCGAAGCGGAGTGGGAAGCAGCCGCGCGCGGGACAACAGGACGAATCTACCCGTGGGGAAATGAAGACCCGGAGAACTCAGAAATGCCGCGCGCGAATTACGCGTCTGCACGCGGCAGATTTGGTCGGCACGGTGGGACGGAACCCGTTGGCCGTTATCCCGCTGGCGCAACGCCGGAAGGGGTACTCGATATGGCGGGCAACGTGTGGGAATGGGTGGCGGACTGGCACGATCCGGATTACTACTCCGAAAGCCCTAGAGTGAATCCTACCGGTCCATCAAACGGAAGCTATCGTGTCGTCCGCGGCGGGTCCTGGGCAGTTCCCTCGCCCTGGCTCCGTTCGTACGCCAGGCTGAGGGCATTCCCCGCCAAGACGAGCGATCAAGTGGGTTTCCGTTGCGCCAGAACCTCTTCGCCCTGATCTTCTGTATCACGTGCAGTTGTGAACCTCGATTGATCCCTCCCACCACGAGAATGCATTTTGGGATTGTTCGCGGGTTCTCCTTCATTGGCCAAAGCCGAAAGGATCAGTCGTGAAAAGGGGAATTATTCTGTTCGTTTGTGTCGTGATTTCCGTGGGAACTGCATGGTCCGCGAACTGGAACACGCGGCGCAATCCGAAAAACGTCATCATTCTTGTCGGTGACGGCATGGGTTTCAACCAGGTTGAGGCGGGTTCTCTGTTTTTGGGCAGACAGGTTTTCGAACGTCTCCCGGTGCGATATGGATGCACCACGTTTTCCGCGTCCGGGAACGGATATCAACCGGATTCAGCATGGACTTCGTTCGATTACTTGAAAAAAAGAGCAACAGATTCCGGGGCTGCGGCGACCGCGCTCGCGTCCGGAACGAAAACAACCAACGGCGCTATAGGAGTCGGGCCTGACGGCGATCCTGTTCCGAATATTCTCGAGGTTGCCGAGGATGTCGGAAAGGCAACGGGTGTGGTGAGTTCGGTGGGCATATCGCACGCGACACCGGCCGGGTTTGTGGCCCACAGCCGGAGCAGGGGAAGCCTTGAATCCATCGCCCAGGAGATGATCCTCAGAAGCCGGGTGGACGTGATTATGGGGGCGGGCAACCCATGGTTCGACGACAACGGGAATGCGCTGGCAGAGCCGAAAAACTTCCGGTGGGTCGGAGGCGAACAGGTGTGGAAGGGGCTTTTGTTATCCGGTGCACGCTTCGACCTGGACACGAACGGAACGTACGAGACAACGGTAGCAGATGCCGACGGAGACGGTGTCCCGGATAGATGGGAACTCGTCCAGACGCGGCGGGCATTTCGGCAACTGGCGGCGGGGCCGACACCGAAACGGGTCCTCGGCTTGCCACAAATACATGAAACGTTGCAGCAGAAACGCACGGATCAGCGTGGATCGAACCTCAGGCAGGACTACGCGAACGACGAGCCTTATGCGGTGCCTTTGAATGAAAAGGTTCCCACCCTTGCGGAAATGACGCGAGCTGCGATCAACGTTCTTGATAACGATCCCGATGGTTTTGTGTTGATGGTTGAGGGTGGCGCAATTGACTGGGCCGGACACGCCAACCTCAGCGGACGACTCATCGAGGAGGTGGCAGGCTTCACGGAAGCGATCGAGGCAGTAGTAACATGGGTAGATTCGGCAAGCAGCTGGGACGAGACCTTGGTAGTTGTCACTGCCGACCACGAGACGGGATACCTCTGGGGACCGGGAACGGGGTTTGGGGCCGACGGAGCAATTCAGTGGAACCCATTGCAAGGCCAGGGACTGCGCCGGATGCCCGCGATGCAATGGAACAGCACCGGCCACACGAACAGCCTCGTTCCGTTCTTCGCAAAAGGGAGATGCAGCGAACGTTTTGCCCGGTTTGTTGATGGAACCGATCCGCGTTACGGGCAGTTCCTGGACAATACCGCGATCTTCCGCATGTTGACAGAGGATTAGCCGGGAGTTCTGCACGTATCCGCGTTTGGTGGGCAATGCCAGAGACCCTGAGACCAGTGCACCTTGTCTCAGGGTCTCGACTTTTTCCTGAACAAAAGCCTCAACGGAGTACCCGAAAAGCCGTATTCTTCACGCAGACATCGTTCGAGATATCGTTCCCCCGCGGTACCGATTGCGTCCGGGTTGTTCACAAAAAACACGAAGGTCGGGGGCCGCACACCTACCTGGGTCACATACGAAAGGCGCGGGACGCCTCTCCGGGAAATGGGTGGAGGGTTCTTTTTGACGAGTTCCCTGAGCCATTCGTTCAGCGTGTTCGTGGGTATCCTTCGAGTCCATTGCTCGTACGCAGTGAGGACATCGGAGAACACCTTCTCGACGCGTTGGCCGGTCGCGGCACTGATCAGAGAGACGGGAACATGTTCGGTGAACGGGTTCCGCACCCATAGCTCTTTCATGAGTGCACCGGCGGTTTCTGATGTCTTGCCCGGTACCGCGTCCCATTTGTTCGCGGCGATGACGACCGCTTTCCCGGCATCCACGATCTGAGCGAGTATGTCGCTGTCCTGTTTGACGAGGTGGTCCATCGCTTCGATCACCAGTACCGCCACGTCGCAGCGCTCGATCGCTTTGAGAGTGCGCAACACGCTGAAACGTTCTATGGCGTCGCGGGTTTTCCAGACGTTCTTTTGCCGCCGCAACCCGGCAGTGTCGACCAGCGTGTAGGATCTGCCCTCGTGCTGAAAGAATGTGTCGGTCGCGTCTCTCGTGGTGCCCGGGACGTCGTCCACAACCACTCTGGGAGACCCGATCAGCGCATTCACGAGAGACGATTTGCCCACGTTCGGCCGGCCCACAAACGCAACTGCGATCCCGCCTTCCGGCTCCTCACCTTCTGCCTCTGGCGGCAATCGTTTCACCAACTGATCGAGCATGTCCCCGACATGCCGGCCGGTCATGGCGGAGACAGGCACGGGGCTTCCCATCCCGAGTGCGTGGAAGGCGTGGACTTCGACGTCGGCCTCCGGATTGTCAACTTTGTTGACTACCAGCAGGGTCTGCCGCTCTTTTTTCCTCAAAACGCGCGCAACTTCTGCGTCGAGATCGGTGACTCCGGTCTGAGCGTCAGTGAGAAAAAGCACCAGAGAAGCTTCCTCCATCGCGATCTGGACCTGGTCGAGGATGTGCGCTTCCATCGGATCACTGCTTCCCGGTACGAGGCCTCCGGTATCGACCAACAGGAATTCTCTGCCATTCCAATCGGTTTTGGCCATGATCCTGTCACGGGTAACACCCGGTTCGGGATCAACGACTGAGTGGCGATGCCCGACGATTCTGTTGAAAAGGGAGGATTTGCCTACATTTGGTCTTCCAACGATCGCAACAACAGGACGGGACATTCGGACTCCATTCGTGGTTTCTGTTTCGGCGGGGGCTTAAAGAAAGATACGGCTTTGTCTGTCCATCCAGTGCATTTACCGCCGCCGGAATGAAACAGCCCGGGGAGGGCAGTCGATCGGTTTCTTACGATTCACGTGCGTCGCGCAGGGAAAGAACCATATCCGAGCGCGCTCTCGCGTCTGTTTCTCTTTCGTATGCCGATTGAAGGGTTTCGGCCATTTGCGGTCCGCGCACGCGCGCCAGCGCCCACACCGCATGTTCACGGAGCAATGGTTCGGTATCTTTCAGTAAGTGCAACAACGGCCCCGTGGCCTTCTGTGCTCTGAGGTTCCCCGCGACGACGGCCGCGTTCCGTAACAGGCGCGTTCGGCCGGTGCGCTCGAAGGGCGAGCTGCGAAAGCGGCTGCGGAAGCTTTCGTCGTCCAGACTCAGAATTTCGATTACGTCCATTGCCAATGTTGTGGCGTCCGAGAAGGGCCTCACAGTGGTCTTCTGATTCCAAGGGCACACCTCCTGGCACGCGTCGCATCCGAAAAGTCGCGTTCCCAGAGCGGGTCGGAGGTCGCGGGGAATACTGCCTTTGGATTCGATGGTGAGATACGAAATGCATCGGCGGGCATCCAGCACCCGTGGCGCAACCAGAGCGCCTGTGGGGCATGAATCAAGACAACGGGTGCACGCGCCGCACCCATCTGGAACGGCGACCGGGGTTGCAGGGATGTCAATAGAAAGCGCGATTTCACAGATGTGGAATCGGGAACCGAAATCCGGATTGATGAGCAGGGTGTTTTTGCCGACCCATCCGAGGCCTGCCTGCCTTGCGAAATCACGCTCCAGTATCGGAGCGGTGTCAACGTGGATCCATCCCTCAACGTGCGTCCCCAGTTCCGTGCGCAGCGCGTCGAACACTCTTTTCAACGCGTTTCTGCAACGATGATGGTAGTCTTCACCCATCGCATGCGGGGAAATGAGTCCGCTGTGCATCGTCTCCGTGTTGGGCGAGGCACAGGAGTACGGCAGCGCAAAAACGGCGAGGGAACGGGCACGCGGGTTCAGGTATCGCACGTCGCGCCGTTCGTTTCTCCGGCGGCCCAGGTAGACCATATCTCCCGCGAAACCGGCATCGAGCCATTTGCAGAAAGACTCCCATGTGTCGGGGGTCAGCTTGGGAGCAACAAACGGGCCGACCAACCCATGCGCTTGCGCATGGCGGCGTAGAATAGTCAAAACGTCAATGCTCACAGGTCCTCACAGGGAAAGGAACTATTTCGTGCATATTGACCCAGAATGTCCGGTTGACCTGCACACACACACCACTGCTTCCGACGGTTCACTATCACCTGAGGATCTCGTGTACCTGGCCAGGTCAGGAGGACTATGCGCCATCGCGGTGACCGACCATGATACCACCAACGGCGTCATCCGTGCCATGGAAGCCGGCGAACGAGCCGGCGTGCTGGTAATTCCGGCAGTGGAGATCAGCACGCAGCACAAACCGGGAAGCATGCATATTCTCGGCTACTTCATCGATGTCGGTGAACACCGACTTCAAAATACACTAGCGGAAATGGTACGCAATCGCGACCGAAGAAATCGTGGCATCGTCGAGCGTCTCAACAACCTCGGGGTTCAGATGACGCTGGAGGAAGTGGCTGAATATGCGGGTGGCGACGTTCTGGGAAGGCCCCATTTCGCGCGAGCACTGGTTGAGAAGGGGGTTGTCTCGACAATTCAGGAAGCTTTCGACCACTATCTCGATGCCGGAGCTGCAGCCGCAGTTCCCAAGGAAAAACTTCCGCCTGAGCTTGTGATTGACATGATTCACGGGGCGGGCGGTCTGGCGGTGCTTGCTCATCCGTATCAACTGCGGCTGGGTGACGGTGAGGAACTCGAGAAGCGGGTACGGTTGCTTTGCGGTCAAGGGCTCGACGGAATCGAGTGCTTCTACCCAGAGCATTCTGAACCGCAGACCGCGATTTACCTTTCTCTGGCCGCCCGTTACGGTCTCGTGGCAACGGGCGGGACTGATTTTCATGGATCGAGCAAAAATCAGAGCCGCCTCGGGTTGCAGCCACCCCTCCGGGCCTCCTGTGTTCTGGAATTGGCAACAAGACGTGCCCGGGGCAATCCCCCACGCCTTTGAGGGTTCCAGAAAGAGGCTTCCACAAATGGGAACAAAAAGATAGATGCCAGTCCCTGCGGTGAAAATTGACCGGTATTCCGGCGGCGCGTGGCGCATAACCTGCTCGCCACGCGACAGGATGAGGAAAGTAGCATCTGCATTGGGTGGTATGGTGGCCGGTTTGTTGTTGGCCGTTGTGAGTGTTTCCGGCCTGCTTTCCGCACTTGCAGGGAAGCATAACGGCGCGGAACTGTTCGTACTGGGATGGCTTGGGCCCCTCGCCGTGATTTCGGCGTTGCTGATCTGGGTTGCCGTTTCCCTTGTGTTCCGCGCAGTGAAAGGGTTTGAGGTTGAGTGCGACGGTACGGTCGTATCCGTTGTGCGTTTTTCGCCCCACAGCAGCAAGGAATTGATGCGCTGTCCGATCACAGAATGCGAACTCTTGAGCGGCGGCACGGACCTTGCCTTTCGGTTTGCCAGGCCGGGAAGCGGCAAAAAGGAAGTGCTGGATACCCATTACCGACTCAGCCCCGAAGAGCATCTCGCAATTGAACGACTTTTTCTTATTCGGGAGCCTTCCGGAAATGCGTGAAAAGCGAACTGGATCCTCACGCGTGCTCAATTGTCCGTGCACAGCGTCTCCACATGTGTCTGAGCGGCCGCCTCGATGAACGAATCCAAAATGCAATCTGCGATCGCCCTGGAGGGTGTCTCGTTCTCATACGGCGAGAACGAAGTCCTTTCCGCTGTCACATTCGCCCTGGCGTCCGGCGAATTTGTGGGAATCATCGGCCCGAATGGCTCGGGTAAGTCCACGCTTCTCCGCATCATGGCGGGTATCCTGCGCCCTTTGTCTGGAGTCGTGACGATGATGGGACGCCCCATGCAGAACCTCAGCCGCCGGGAAATCGCCCGCAGTGTAGCCGTTGTGCCTCAGGAGACGACCTTTGTGTTTCCATTTACCGCACTCGAAGTGGTGCTGATGGGGCGCTCACCCCATCTTGGCCGTTTCGGGATTGAGGGCGAGGACGATCTGGAAGTGGCGCGACAGGCCATGGAGGCTACCGATACGTGGTTCCTTCGAGATCGGACGATGGAGGAAGTGTCGGGGGGCGAGAAACAGCGTGTCATCGTCGCGCGTGCCCTGGCTCAAAAGCCGGAAATCCTGCTCCTCGATGAGCCTACGAACGCTCTGGACATCCGGCATCAGGTTGACATTTACCAACTGCTGCAGCGATTGCACGATGAGTCCGGTCTCACGATCGTGCTTATTTCCCATGACCTGAACCTTTCGGCGCGAGCGTGTGAGCGCCTTATCCTCCTCCACCGCGGGCGCATCCAGTGCGACGGGGGTCCCGACGAAGTGATCACGAGCGCGCTTCTGAGCGAGGTCTACGAAACGGAGCTCGAGGTACACACTGATCCTGCTACCGGTGCTCCAATCATCACGACTCCGATTGACCGGGTTGTGAGGAAAAAAAGTCCGCCGTTCCGCGCGGGAGAGCAGCAACGAAAAATATCCTGAGGAGGTTACGCTTTTTGCTTGCTTCGAGTACGTCATGCTGCTATTATTGGAACCATGTGGAACATGCAAACGTGAGGGATTTCCAACGCGGCGCGCTTCTGAGCAAGGGGTGAGATATGGAGTCCGAAGTTATTGCCGAACCGGTTGCGGCTGATGCTCTTGCTGCGATGCGGAAGGTGGAGGACGAAGCCGAAGCGTTAGTTGCGCATGCACGGGCCGAGGCGAAGGAGCTTCTGGAACGTGCGCGTCGCGAAGCGGAAGAGAGACGTTCCCGGGAGCACGCTCTCATGCAGCGCGAGATGGAGCTCAGACGGCAGGAGCTTCTGAACGGTGTTCTTCGTCAGACGGAAGCATTGAAAGCCGACGCTGAAGCTGAAAAAGCAAGCTACGCCGCTGAAGTGCGCCGCATAACTCCACAGCTTGTCGAGGAAATCGTCACTCTCGTCGTTGGGTAACACCGCGTCAGATGCCGGTGTGATTCCGGTCCTTTTGGGGGAACGGGGCATGGCCTCAGCCTCGGCGTTTTTGAATGCACGCGCGCATGCCCTTCTCGGCATGTTGCTGCCGCGGGAAGCCCTTCTGCGACTTGCTGATCTTCCCAGCGCAGAAGCGATTCTGGCAGACCTTTCGGCGCGCGAGTACTTTCGGGCTTCGCTGCCGGCGGGGCAACTGACTTTCCCCCAGCGTTTGAACCTCGAACTCGACGCAGATTACCGATCCACCCTCCTCGTGCTGCCGCAGGAAAGCCGGCCTTTGGTACGGGCGCTATATCGTTTGAGGGAAGTGGCTTTCCTCAAAGCCGCACTTGGTTGCGCGAATCGGAACGTCCCGCCAGCCTCACGCGGCGCATACCTCGGGGGGCTTCATCTTTTCAACATTGTGGACGAAGATGCTTTTTATCAGGCAGCTGATGTTGCGGAAGCTGTCTCCAAGGCGCCGGAGCCGTACCGAACACCGATGGAAAACGCACTCCATCAGGTCGAGGAGCAAGGGTCTCTCTTCCCGATCGAAATTGCCCTCGACCTTCTCGTGCTCCACGAGCTGTGGCTCGCCGGCCGGGCGTTGACGGGAATGGACCGGGCGCGGATTTTCCCGATGTTCGGGGTATGGTTTGACGTGTTCAATGTGCTGTCCGCCGCGAGGTTGCGGCTCAATTTCGCGGTGCCGAGCGATGAAGCACTTGGGTATCTCATCCACCACGGACAGTGGCTGAGGCTTTCACACCGGCGAGCGCTGGCCGGTCTCGAGAAATTCAGTGATCTTTCTGTGGCGTTGCGTGATACGCCGTATTCCGCGAAACTCAGTGGCGCGGAATCGCTTTTCGCAGTGGAACAGGGGATGATGCGGGCGTTTCGCGAGGTCGTCTCGGCAAGTCTGGCAGGATACCCGTTCCACCTGGGCGGCACAGTTGCATATCTGCTGCTCAAACAGATCGAGATCACGAATCTGACACGCGTGTACGAAGGCAAGCGGCGCGATGTGAAGACCGCCGGCTGGCAGGATGTTCTCGTGTAGGAAGGGGTTCCGTCGTGTTCCGACCGATCCCGATGGCACGAATCGGCGTGATCGTGCGAGATGATCAATCCACGCAGTTGACTCGCCTGCTTGCGGCCGAAGGGGTGCTGCAAATCGAATCTCCTTCGACCCAACTCGGGCTGGATACCGCGACTGCGCGTTCGTCTATATCCCGCTGGGAGGCCCTGGAACGCCAGGTAACAGAACTGGCGCAAAACCTGGAAATCCGCCTTTCATCCGACAAATCACCGTTCGAAGTGGTGGTGGACCCGAAAGACGATCTCGAACCCTGCGAGAAAAGAGTGGCGGAAATTCTTTCGCAGGCGGAACAGATACGGGGCGATCTGGCAGCAATTGCGACGAAACGAAGAAAAACCCTCGGGCAGATCGAAGAGCTTCTGCTTCTTTCGCCGGTCAATTGGACGCTGGAAGAGTTGAGGTCAACCCAGCAACTGGCGGTCCACATCGGTGTTCTCAGCGAGGTGAACGTTCGGCGCGTAGAAGCGATCCTCGGAGCTTTGCCGCACACCACGGTCCGATTGCCGGGTCCGGCGACAGGATGGGACGTGGTGATCGTGTTCTCCCAGAAAGCTACGGCGGACCAGGTGGAAAGGGCGCTTTCAAGCGCGAACTTCAAGCCGCTGGAAATTCCCGAGGATTTGACGGGCAAACCGGGTGAAGCGGAAGAGAAACTCTGGAAGCTGCTGGAGGAACTAGAAGAGCGACGAAAAACGTTGACGCAACAGCTCCGAGAAACGACGACTGCTGAAATGGGGGAGCTGTGTGAGATCTGGGAGAAGGCCCGCGCCGCGAGAACCCTTCTGGCGGCGCAGCAGCCGTTCGGAAAAACGCGAGCCCTTTCGTACGTCACCGGTTGGGTGCCGAAAGAATCCAGTCAGGCACTGACACAACGCATCCGTGATACCATTGGCGCTGCTGCATACGTTGAAGTTCGTGACCCGGACCCACATGACCCCGCGGTACCGGTGAGGCTCAAAAACCCGTCCGTGTTTCGGCCGTTTGAAGAGGTAGTGACAACCTACTCCCTTCCTTCGTCGAAGGAAATCGATCCGACCGTAGTTGTGGCGATTACCTACCTCATCATGTTCGGCATGATGTTTGGAGACGTGGGACAAGGGTTGGTACTGGCAGGTGCGGGGTTCTGGGCCGCGAAAAAAGCGCCATCGGTGAAGAATCTCGGTCTCATTCTTGGCATGTGCGGCATTTCTTCAGTGATCTTCGGTTTCATATACGGGAGCGTTTTTGGTGTAGAAATGCAACTCAACCCGTGGATCAATTTGCCCCTTGTGGAACACCACACTTCGGTGATGGCGTCTAATCTCGCTGTTCTCGGGGGGATTTCCATCGGTTTCGGAATCATCATGCTCTCTCTGGGAATTGTTTTCAACATTGTCAACGCCGTGCGGGCGAAGGAATGGGGTATTGCTGTTTTCGACCAGTACGGGTTGACCGGTCTGGCGTTTTACTGGTGTGCTCTCATCTGGGCCGTTTTGACGGCTCTAGGCTGTGCGGGTTTGGGTATGACGGCACTCGCAGCGGGGGCACTCGTGGCTCTTGTGGTGCTGTTCGTTCGCGAGCCGATTATCCGCGCAACGGAGCGGAAAGAGCACCTGGTTGAAGGTGGAGTCGGCTTTTTCGTCGTCCAGGCGCTAATTGACACGATGGACATGGTGATCCGCTTCCTCAGCAATACCGTCTCGTTCATCCGTGTCGCGGCGTTCGGGTTGACCCATGCGGCGCTTTTCATGGCGATTCACACGATAGGTTTCATGATTTCGGGGTCTACTCACGGAGCCGGTTATATCATCACGTTCATCGTGGGCAATATCTTCGTTGTCATTATGGAAGGCCTGATTGTTTCGATTCAGTGCCTGCGTTTGCAGTATTACGAGGTGTTCGGGAAGTTTTTCCGGGGCGGGGGTCTGCCGTTCGCACCGCTTCGCGCCAGTTGAGGTTCGCTCATATCACTTCAATACGAGGGGAGTGTGGTTCATGAAGACTCTGAAGGTCGTGCTCGGTGCACTGCTGATGCTGAACCTCGCCGTGATACTCACGGCGGCCGCGGTGGTGCTGTTCCCAGATCTCGCGCTTGCTGCGGAAGGCGCTCCCGCGGCGGCAGCAGGGAGTGATCGAGGTCTCATGATGATCGGCGCGGCTTTGGCGGTTGGTCTGGGGTGCGTGGGTGCAGGCCTTGCGGTAGCGCAGGTTGGCGCGGCCGCTCTGGGCGCGATCGGCGAAAAACCGGACATGCTCGGCAAAACGCTGATCTTCGTCGGTCTTGCCGAAGGAATAGCGATTTACGGTCTGATCATCTCTATCATGATCTACGCTTCGGCAGGTTGATCGGTCGACGCTCCGAGAGGGTGTGATGAAAGTCTATTGCATTGGCAGCGAGGAAGTCGTCAAAGGGCTCGCGCTGATCGGCATTGAAGGCACCGCCACGACCGATGCCCAGGAAGCGGAACGGGCAGTGGACGCGGTGCTGAATCAGCCGGAGGTCGGGCTCCTCGTTATCAGTGAACGGCTTGCCATGCCCCTTAAGGAAAAGCTGACCGGGTGGGCATTTGCCCATCGCCAACCTCTCATTCTCGAGATACCCGACGAGCAGGGCCCGGTATCAAAACACTCGGCTGTTCTTTCCCTCGTCATGGAAGCGGTCGGTCTGGAGCAGTCGTCATGAACAACCCAATTGACAGCCTCCGGGAAGCAGTGATCCGTGATGCTCAGGCGCAGGCATACGAGATTATGCAGGACGCCATTGCAGCGGGTCAGCGTCTTGCCGCTGAGATGGACGCCCGGATCGCACAGGACCGTGCAGAGGCCCTTGCGAAGGCGGAGCAAAAGGCATTGCAGGAGCAACAGCGTCTTCTGGCGAGCGCGCAGGGAAAAATCCAGAAGGAACGCCTGCTCGAACGGGAAAAACGCATCGCCGAGGTTATCGAGGCGGCACGAAGTGCGCTGGCGGAATACGCCAGGCAACCGGGCGTCGGCCGGGACCTGCTTCTGAAACTCTGTGTCGAAGGCGCGACGGCGTTGAGAAGCGAGAAGGTCCTTCTTGTTGTTCGCCCGGACCAGCGTAGCTGGGTCGACACGCCATTTCTTCTGGCCGTGCAACAGCAATCGGGAAAAAGAGTGGAGCTTTCGGACGAGAATCTCACGGCAATAGGCGGAGTGATCGTTACGAGTTCAGATGGTCGCGAGAGGTTCGATAACACACTGGACAATCGTCTTGCGCGCGTGATTGACGACGTGCGGGCGATGATATGGACGAGGATAAGCCATGCACGATGAGCCTGTCGGCAAAGTGAGCTGGGTCAGTGGACCCGTTGTCCGCACCATGGAGACGCGCGGCGTCCACATGTTGGACATGGTGGAAGTCGGCGACGAACGGCTCATCGGCGAGATCATCGGCCTGAATGGTGATCAAGCTACGCTCCAGGTGTACGAGGACACTACCGGATTAAAGCCGGGATCTCCGGTGTACAGCACCGGTTACCCCCTTGCTGCGGAGCTGGGGCCGGGGCTGGTAACCAGCATTTACGACGGTATTCTGCGCCCGTTGAAAGCACTGGCTGATGCAACCGGGATATTTATCGGCCGCGGTGTTCGCGCTCCTTCACTTTCGCGTGAGATCCTGTGGGATTTCACTCCCGTCGTTCGAAACGGGCAGGAGGTAACCCCGGGCATGATCATTGGAACCGTTCCGGAAACGGAACGGATCGAGCATCGGGTGATGGTTCCTCCGAACGTTTCCGGGATCGTGACGAGCGTAGCAGCGGCGGGCAAATACAAAGTGGATCAGGAGATTTGCCGCGTCCGCACGCCGCAGGGCGACGAGGTGTCGTTGATGATGCTGCAACGATGGCCGGTTCGCCAGAAGAGGCCGGTGACCCGCCGGCTGCCGGCTGATACGCCGCTCGTGACGGGACAACGCGTGGTTGACTGCGTCTTCCCCATGGTCAAAGGTGGCGCCGCCGCAATTCCGGGCGGTTTTGGAACCGGAAAGACAATCACGCAGCACCAGCTTGCAAAGTGGTCGGATGCCGACCTCATCGTGTATATCGGATGTGGCGAACGTGGCAACGAGATGACCGAGGTGCTGGTCGAATTCCCGAAGTTAATCGATCCGCACAGCAACCGGCCGTTGATGGAGCGGACGATCCTGATCGCGAACACCTCCGACATGCCCGTGGCCGCACGTGAGGCGAGCATTTACACCGGGATCACGCTTGCGGAGTATTACCGGGACATGGGCTATCACGTTGCGCTCATGGCAGATTCAACGTCCCGATGGGCTGAAGCGCTGCGTGAGCTGTCCGGGCGGCTGGAAGAAATGCCTGCGGAGGAGGGGTTCCCTGCATACCTGGCGACACGGCTGGCGGAGTTCTACGAACGCGCTGGAATGGTCGAGACGCTCGGGGGAAGCACGGGATCTGTGAGTGTGATCGGTGCTGTGTCGCCCGCAGGTGGAGATTTCAGCGAACCGGTAACCCAGCATACATCGCGTTTCATCGGTTGCTTCTGGGCGCTGGACAAGGAACTGGCAAGCGCGCGGTACTATCCATCAATCAATTACATCAACAGCCACAGTGCGTACACGGAATTTGTTGCTGACTGGTGGAAGAAGATCGGTGGGGAGAAGTACAACTGGGAGGCAATGCGGGAAGAGACGGTGGATGTCCTGCGTCGCGATGACAAGTTGCAGCAGATCGTGAAACTTGTTGGTGAAGAAGAGTTGCCGGATGAACAGAAACTCATCCTCGACACCGCGCGGATACTTCAAAATGCGTTCCTGCAACAGAGCGCGTTTGACGAGGTGGATACGTACTCCGTTCCGGAGAAGCAACTTCGGATGCTGAGCGTCATCCTGCATTACTACCATCGTGGAAGCGATGTCGTCAAGCGAAGCATCCCGATCTACAAATACCAGCAGCTTCCGGTGCGGAACGAAATAATGCGCATGAAATCGCGGATTCCGAACGACAAGCTGGAGGAATTCGATACGCTCGAACGAGCGATAGACGAACAGATTGACGCACTTATCGCCGAATGAGGCCACACCCATGGCGACAGAAATTGGCAAGGAATACGTCGGCGTACAGCGCATAGTTGGCCCTCTGGTCATGATCGAGGGTATCGACGGCGTCGGGTACGATGAGATGGTGGAGATTGTCTCGGACGACGGCAAGTTGAAACACGGGCGCGTGCTCGAAGTCGGCACCAAGGCCGCCGTCGTACAGGTATTTGAACACACGACGGGCCTCTCCATCGGCGCGACGAAGATGAAATTCCTCGCCCGCCCGGTCCGAATACCGGTTTCCGAGGAAATGCTCGGGCGCACATTCAACGCGCTGGCGGAGCCGATTGACGGCGGGCCGCCACCGATTCCGAAAGATTTGCGCCCGGTTTCCGGCGCAGCAATCAATCCGACGCTCCGTCACCACCCGAGCGACTTCATACAAACCGGTATCTCTGCCATCGACGCAATGAGCACGCTCGTGCGTGGGCAGAAGCTGCCCGTATTCTCAGCGTCGGGACTGGAACACGATCGGGTGATTGCCCAGATCATTCGTCAGGCGAAAATCATCGGCAAACAGGAGCCGTTTGCCGTGGTGTTTGGCGCGATGGGTCTGAAGCACGACATTGCGGATTTCTACCGCAAGAGCTTTGAGGAGAGCGGAGCGGGAAACAACGTCGCCACATTTCTGACACTCGCGGATGATCCCTCAATCGAGCGGATCATTACGCCCCGATCCGCGCTGACGCTTGCGGAATACCTCGCTTTTGACGTCGGTATGCACGTCCTGGTGGTTCTTACCGACATGACGAATTACTGCGAAGCCCTGCGGGAGGTGGCAACGGCAAAAGGGGAAGTGCCCAGTCGAAAAGGGTACCCCGCGTACCTGTACAGCGATCTTGCCGCATTGTACGAACGTGCGGGTCAGGTCGAAGGGCGGACGGGTTCCATCACTCAGCTTCCTTTGCTGACGATGCCTAACGAGGATATTACGCATCCGATCCCCGACCTCACGGGGTACATCACGGAAGGTCAGATAGTTCTCTCCAAGGCATTGCAGGGGGCAGGGATCTATCCCCCGATCAATGTGCTTCCGTCGCTTTCCCGCCTCATGAACGACGGGATTGGCGAAGGTCGCACCCGGGAAGACCACCGGAACGTATCGAGTCAGCTCTATGCGGCGTATGCGCGAGTAAAACGCGTCGAAGTTCTTGCTGCCGTCATCGGTGAGGAAGAGCTGTCGGAGATCGACAAGCAGTACCTCACTTTCGGGCAGCATTTTGAAAAGGAGTTCATTCAACAGGCACCGGATGAGGATCGCTCCATCGAAGAGACACTGAACCTCGGGTGGAAGTTACTCAAGTACCTCCCCGTTTCGGAACTTACCCGCGTGAAGGAAGAACAGATCGCGAAGTATCTGCCGAAGGATTGAAGACGGTCCTTTTGACTGGAAATCAAACACACCGCACTGGAGACGTGATCAGCCGCGTGAGGAGCTGTTGAAATGCCGCGTTTGAACATTCCGGCGACAAAGATCAACCTCATCCGAATCAAGGATGAGTTGAAACTGGCCGTGGACGGCCACGAGCTGCTGGAGCAGAAGCGGCAGGTGCTGATCATGGAAGTAAGGAAGCTCATAAATAGTCTGAGAGCAGAACGCAGCGAAATGGAAAACCTCTTGCGCGAAGCGTACGCGAAACTCGCACAGGCAACGTGGGAGAACGGCGCGGAGCAAGTCGCGTTGGCAGGTCTGGCGACCTCTCAGGCTATTGATATCAGCCTGCGAGAGCGCAGCGTGATGGGAATAATTCTCCCGGTGGTAGACGCAACGGAGGCGGAGCTTCGGCCCTCGTACAGCCTTTCGGGAACAACGAGCTCACTTGATGAGGCTGCCCGTGCGTTTCACGGAGCGCTGCAACATATCGCACGACTTGCGGAACTGGAAAATGCGGCTCTGCGGCTGGCCACTGAACTGATGAAAACCCAGCGACGGGTTAATGCACTCAAGAACTTCTTCATCCCCCAATACCATGAAACCGTGAAATTCCTTCAAGAAACGCTTGAAGAGCGCGAACGCGACTCCCTTTTCGCGTTGAAGCGGCTCAAGTCGAAAGCTGATCTCCCTGCCTGACCGGCGCGAGGGGAACTTGGCGTTCGGCCCGCGATTGCCATACATTCAGGCTTGGGTTGTAGTACGAAGCTGCAACCTCACGTCTGAGTATTCGGCACCACAATCAATCAGAACAGGTCGCACACATTCATGGTCAGCCCACTCCCGGTTCTCGAAGACAAAACGCTTTTCGCGCGCGGCGATACATCGATCACCCCGGCACCTGAAGAGATCTCCCGCCTCGTCATTTACCTCGTCAAACCATCGCGCTACGACGACGACGGATATCTTGTTCGCCATTGGCGCGGGGTTCTTCCCAGCAATACGCTTTCCTGCCTTGCGGGGTTGACTGACGATGTGGTCCAACGAAAAGTGCTGGGTGAACACCTGAAGATTAGCACGGTTCTGGTCGATGAGTCAGTGGAACGGATGCCGCGGCGGAAAATCCTGGCGGACGCGGGTCGAAAGGGAACGCGTGCGGTTGTCTGCCTCGCCGGCGTTCAGACGAACCAGTTCGCACGCGCGACCGACATCGCGCTGGAATATGCATCGCTGGGTGTGCGCGTGATGATCGGTGGGTTTCACGTCAGCGGCATGACGGCCATGTTTCCGGAGGGCACGCCGGACATCGCGCGGTTGACGGATGCGGGAGTGACGGTAGTTGCGGGCGAGGTGGAAGATCGATGGGCGGCCCTTCTGTCAGATGTGGTCAACGATCGCCTGCAGCCATTGTACAACTTTCTTGCTACGCCGCCGGAGCTCAAACGACAACCGGTTCCGCGAGTGAAACGGTCCTACATGAAACGCTTCGCCGTTTCAAATCTTGGTACTATAGACACCAGCCGCGGCTGCCCGTTTGCCTGCACGTTCTGCACCATTATCAACGTCCAGGGGCGGAAAATGCGATGCAGAGAGGCGAGCGACCTTCGCAACACCATCATTGAAAACTATAACCAGGGCATAAACTTTTACTTCTTCACCGACGACAATTTTGCCCGGAACAAGAACTGGGAATCCATCCTCGACCTGATCATCGATCTGAACAACGAGGGTCGTCACATAACCTTCATGATGCAGATTGATGTGCGGGCGTACAAGATTCCCGGGTTTGTGGAGAAATCGAAGAGGGCGGGATGCTCTCAGGTGTTTGTCGGTATGGAAAGTATCAACCCGGACAACCTGAAAGCAGCTGGAAAGACGCAAAACGACGTGGGTGATTACGCTCACATGGTTGAGGTCTGGCACGATGCGGGAGTGGCGGTTCACGTCGGCTACATTATCGGCTTCCCGTTCGATACCCCGGAGTCGGTCGCGGATGATGTCCGCCGCCTGGCGGACGAAATGAAGGTGGACCAGGCTTCCTTTTTCATGCTCACACCTCTTCCGGGTTCCGTTGACCACAAGCGTATGGTGGAAAACGGGGAAGAGATGGATTCTGATTTCAACCGTTTCGATTCATTCCACGCCGCAACGAACCACCCCCGCATGACAAAAGCGCAATGGTTCGAAACATACCAGCGAGCCTGGCGAGATTTTTACCGGTTCGACCGTATGCGGGCCATCATGCGAAGGACGCCACGGCGGCATTACTGGAACGTGTTCACCAATTTCATGTGGTACAAAAACTCTTTCCTTTCCGAAGATGCTCATCCCATGGTAACCGGATTCATCCGCAGGAAGAAGCGTTGCGAACGGAGACCGGGGATGCCGCGCGAAGAACGCTGGAGTTACTTCCTGAACCGTCTCCGTGAAATCAAGAAAGAGCTTGTGACCCGGTGGAGCCTTTCGCGCGAGCTCCAGGAGCTCTGGCTTCAGACGCGCCGGCGCACGGAAGTGGAAAATCGCGTGGCTGATGCACTGCACGAACTTGCTTTGCAGAGAAAGCGAATCCGTTTCCGAATCGAAGACTGGAAAGCGGCATACAGCGCGGCGCAGGCGCAGGTTCCTTCGGCATGGAAAATCGTTGTGGCGAAGGTGAACGTTCTCTCGCTCCGATGGACCTACACGAGGCAGGATCTGGACAACTTCTGGCGTCAGACCCGAAGACAATGGGAATGCCGGGCATTCCATCGGATTAATTGGCCGCTTGCAACGTGGTACGCGTTCCGGGACGCCGTGCTCAGTCTGCGCTTCGCCCTCCATATGGCACTCCGGCTGCAATGAGAATGCTCGCGCGGCGCGTGTCAGAAGCGTTCCTTGACGCCATCTGGCCGCCCGCGTGTCCGGTGTGCCAAAGACCTCTGGAAACCGCTCAGCGATTGTGCGCATCCTGCACGACCCAACTGGCACCTTTGCAGGCCCGCTGCGAGCGTTGTTCCTACCCGATCCCGTGCCACTCGTGCGCAAATCTTCCCACACCTCTGACAGCGTTGATCGCAGCCACGGAATACGTGCGGGCAAGGGAACTCGTCTTTGCCTGTAAGTATGGGAGTAATCGATCTGTCGGGCGTTTTCTTGCAGACATGCTGGCAGAAACGGCCCGACAGAACCCCTACGCGCAGAGCGCCGATGTGATCGCCGCCGTTCCGTTGCACAGGGTTCGTGAACGAGAACGCGCGTTCAATCAATCCGATTTGCTCGCGGCGGCAGTGGCGGCCGCACTCGGAAAGCCCTTGGCAAGCACCGCCCTCGTGCGTACGAGAGCTACTCCCCGCCAGGCAACCATTCAATCCCGCGCTGAACGCATGGCTAATGTCCGGGGTGCATTTCACGTGAAGGATCCACGAGCTATTTGCGGAAAAACGGTTCTTCTCGTGGACGATGTCATCACCACCGGTGCGACGGTCTGCGCACTGGCAGAAACTGTGTTGGAGGCCGGTGCTCTGGCAGTCAGTGCGGCGGCGGTCGCACATCCCTTCCCATCCGGGCCGATGGAGACGTACGATCCGCAAATTTGGACGGTGTGAGACCCACTGTCTTGTAGGTGACGAGTTCGGGGGCGAAGGGGATTCGAGCAATGGTAGCGCGTACGGGAGTCGAACCCGTGTTTCCGGCGTGAGAGGCCAGCGTCCTGGGCCACTAGACGAACGCGCCAAAGCGGAAGAATATTAAAGTTAACGCCAAACCCGGCGTTTGCCAAAAGCCGCGGGCCCCGGCCCACGCGAATTGCGATTGAACCAGAACTGGTCGTCTCCGTTTTTCAGGCGTACCGATCGGTACCGACAGGCGGCTGAGCCTGCGTCAGCCACAGGAACTCAACACTGCAAATGAACTTCTCCGCAGTATCCTTCGCATATCTGGTGGATTCCGAGGAGACGGAAGAACAAGCGGCAGTGCTCTCACGCAGCATTCGCGATCTCGGCGGGGGCCTTTGTGCGAGCCAGATAATCGCGATGAGGCCGGAGACATCGCGTCCTTCCCGCAGGTGGAACGCTCTTAAAGACGATTTGCAGGTAATCGAGAGCGTGTTCGCGATGGAAGTGGAGTTGTCCACCCTGCCATTCGCCACGAAGGCGGTCGCGGCGGGACATGCGGAATCGCGGGTGGCAGAAAGTGGCGATCTACTCGTGTGGATGGACAGTGGCTCGCTTGTCCTGAGAGAGCCTGCGGAGTTGTTGCTGGACGATGACCACGTGCTGGGTTGCTCGCCGGTCGACCACACGCTGATCGGGTCGCCGTTTTCAGAGCCCCTGGATGGGTTCTGGGAGTACGTGTACCGGGTTTGCGGGGTGGACCGCAATTCGGTGTTCCCGGTTACAAGCGTTGTGGACCGGCGTGAGATCCGCGCCTACTTCAACGCGGGACTTCTTGTGGTCAAACCGCAGCGCGGAATCCTTCGTGCGTGGGGAGAAAACGTGCGAAGGATTTGCACGGGTGCGGACCTGAAAGGGTTGCTCAACGGTAACCCGCTGCACCGGGTCTTTCTACACCAGGCGGTACTTGCCGCGACGATTCTTGCGCGAGTGGATCGGAACGAGATCCTGTTGTTCACTCCTCATGTGAACTACCCTCTCCACATGCACACGGACCATCCGGCCAATCAAGCAACGAAATCCATGGACGATCTTGTTACGTGCCGCTACGAAGGGTTCTTCGCACGTGACGACTGGGCCGAGACTGCCCCGGTGAGCGACGCGTTGGAGGCCTGGATCAGAACGAATCTGTGTCGGGCCGATTCCTGACGCCACCCGGGAGTCATCGGGAGGGGTTGCAGCCGCACAGACATACACAGAGCATCCGCTTTCATCTCACGTACCGACCTCTTGCGCGAACGCTCTCACTGGGGAAAAATCGGGACGTACGATTGCGCCTTCCTCGTCAGGCATGCTCTCTCGCCTTCGGAAAGAGGCGCGGTGTTGTCCGCGACCCGTATTGCCAACCGGAGCATTTCGGCATCGCCCGGCGGAATGCACGCGGTGACGCCCTCAGACCAGGCGAAACGCAGCGCGAGGCTCGCCGTCGCCGGGTCATCTTCCGGCTGATACCAGCACGCGGGGTACTCGTCTCGGCGCCCGTTCTCCGGCCATTTTTGCCGAGCCATCGCCTTTATCGCAAGAATTCCCATCCCCCGTTCTTTCGCCGCGTGAACAAGGCGAGCGCCAAAACCCGCGTTCGACCAGCAGACCCAGTTCACGGGGAACATCACCGTGTCAAACTGGTAACGGTGCAAAAGCGCAAGTGCGGCTTCTTCGGAGTGCGCGGAAAAACCAGCCAAGCGGGTTTTGCCTTCCGTCTTGGCACGCTCGATAGTCTCGATCGCTCCGCCAGGGGCAAAAATGGTCTCCACCTCCTGCATACTTGACACCCCATGCAACTGGTACACGTCGAAACGGTCTGTGCGCAGGCGCCGAAGCGAACGTTCGAGTTCGCGTTGAGCTCCTTCTCGGGTGCGTTCTGTCGTTTTGCAGGCGAGGAAGATGCCTCCGCGTTTGCCCTGCAAGGCGGGTCCCAGGCGTTTTTCTGAATCCCCGTAGGTCGGGGCGACGTCGAAATAAGTTACGCCCGAATCCAACGCAAAGCTGACCAATCTGTCCGCTTCAGCCTGTGTCTTGCCGGCGACAACTATTCCCCCGAATCCGATGACTGAAAGCTGCGTTCCAGTTCTACCAAGGGTTCTCGTTTCCATTTGAAGCGACCTCCAGACCCGCGCTGCAACTCCTCGTCATTTCTCGTGATGGATGGTCGTCATGGAATATGGTCACGCCACGAAACGTGCGCAATAAGGCGTTGAAGACACAAGGACGGGAGACAAACGAAAAACGGCACAGGCAGACCGAAACACCTGTGCCGTTCAAGGAGTACCCCCAGAAGGACTTGAACCTTCAACCAACGGATTAAGAGTCCCTCGCAGACCGCACATCGCAACAAACGCCAATCCATATCAACAATCACATGCGCGACTTATGAAAAACGCATTATTGTTGGCGTTCGTCAATTATTGGCATTTGTTGTTTTACAGTGTGCCATGAGTGTGCCACATGGATCGGTGTAAGTATTTGTTTGTAATGAGAAGAGATAGGAATAGTTCAATTTGGTCCACTTGGAACTTTCGGTACAAAAGGTACAAAACCCCGTCCCTGTTCGGAAATCCCCTTGCGAACCGGAGGCGCTGGGAGGAGGGGAGTGAGTTGTCGGGAAAATGAGGGTGGAAGCCAATGTGATGACGAACTGTTGAGCTGGGCCAGTGGCCGCCTGTGTTTCGTTTTCGTGCGGGTCGCGAGAAACGCCCGAATGCGCCGAACAGGATGCGGTGCGTTTCCCGCCTACCGACACGCAATCCCACAAAACCGCCACCTGGCATTCACCCCCCTTGACAATCCCGTTTCCCCGCGCCACATATTTGCGCATGTGCGTGTAGGTTTCACGATCCCACCATTTGAACGCGGCAGGCGCCCCGATCCCCTTGGGGACGCGCCGCTCGTTTGAGGAGGCATGCCATGCGTGCGATAAGCCACGCGCTTGCCGTTTTGTGCCTGTTTGTGGGGCTCCCATGTGTCACTCCAGCTGGCGAACCGTTGGTTGCTCTGTACGGGCATACCGATGCCGTGCACACCGTGGCTGTCACTGCTCATGGGCTTACAGCAGTTACGGGGAGTTCCGACAACACGGTCAAGCTGTGGCGACTGTCGGACGGTGCGCTCTTGCGCACTCTGACCGGGCACACGTCCTTGGTTAGAAGTGTCGCCATAGCACCGCACGATCAGACGATTGTGTCGGGAAGCGCCGACAAAACCATTGGGGTGTGGCGGGTTTCTGACGGTGAACTACTACGGACGCTAGCTGGGCACACCGGCCAGGTGAGGAGCATCGCCATTTCACCAGATGGGCAGACCATTGTGTCGGGCAGTTCGGATAACTTGGTCAAAGTGTGGCGCCTGTCCGATGGCGAGCTATTGAGGACGCTCGCGGGACACACGGGTTTCGTTCAGGGAGTGGCCATTACTCCGGATGGTGAAACAATCGTCTCCGCAGCTTCCGATGGAGCCAGAGCGTGGCGGTTATCAGATGGCCAACTCGTGGGTACGCTCACCACCATGAGTTGTCAAAGTGTTGCCGTTGCAAATGATGGCCGTACCGTAGTTCTGGGGGGAGTGGACTACGCGACCTCAAAGCCGGCGATCGAGGTCAGGCAATTACTTGACGGTGCGCTCTTGAACACGTTGATCGGAAGCGAATCTGACGCCGTGTCGGGTCTTGACATCACTCCGGATGGTAGGACGATTGTTTCCGCCGGGGGAGATGGTATGAGGGTATGGCGGAGTCCCGACGGCCTGTTGGTGCGAACGCTGCCAGTTGGCGACGCAAGTTCCGTCTGTGTTTACGGCAATGGCCAAGCGTGTGCCGTCGCGTGCCGCGACCACACAACGAGAGTGTGGCAGATGCCGGTTCTGGAGTCCGACACGTTGACGGACCCAACCTGGACGGCCACGAACAGCCCCTACCGGCTCACGAGGAATGTGGTGGTCCCATTCGGTGGTTCACTCTCGATAGAGCCCGGCGTGGATGTCTTGTTCGACGCGGATGTGGAGTTCGTGATTCACGGTGCACTGCGTACCGTCGGAACGTTGACGGATAGTATCCGTTTCATGAGAGGATCCGCAACAACATGGGGTGGTATCCGTATTTCGGGAGGGGACTCCAGTACGCTTGCGTACGTGCGGATTGCCGATGGTTACGCGTACGAAGGTGGTGGCTTGTCTGTTGCCGGCGCGACCACACGGGTCACGGTGAGCCACTCCGTGATCAGCGGGAATTCATCCGGAGTGAGTAAGGGCGGCGGCATTTTCAATGGTTCCGGAGCATTGGTGATGGAAAACTCCAGCATCTGCAGCAACATGTCGAATGTCCAAGGGGGAGGCGTTTTCAACGATTCTGGGACGCTGACGCTGGTTGATTGCGCCATAAAAGGAAACGGAGCTGGTGACTACGGCGGCGGCATGTTCAACCAAGGTACCGCTTTTCTCACTGATTGCCGGATCAGTGGAAACAGCACGTATGCGGAGGAAAGAGGAGATGGTGGCGGCATCTACAACATCGGCTTGTTGACCTTGGCACGTTGCGTTGTGGATGGCAATACGGCAGCAATGGGCAAAGGTGGCGGTATTGCCAACACCGGAGGAGGGTATCTCACGGGGACTCGCTGCACGATCAGTGGCAATCTCGCTCTCGTTCGAGATAACATGTACAACGCCGTGGGGGGGATTTACAGCGTCGGGGTTGCGGAGTTGAACAGCAGCATCATCTGGGGCAACCGTGACGTGGACATATTCACCGCCAATTCATTCTCGATCTCTTACTCGAGTTTGTTGGGGTATTATCCAGGCACCGGCAACGTTCTGGCTGACCCGCTTTTCGCAGATCCGTCCTCCGGGGACTACCGCCTGCTGCCGGGTTCGCCCTGCGTTGACGCAGGCGATCCCAATTCACCGTTGGACGCGGATGGCACCCGCGCCGACATCGGCGCATTGGGTCTGGCAGTTCCCGCCAAACCCGAACCGTTCGTTCGGTTGACCCACGTGGAGTCATTGCCCGGCCGCGCTATTGACCTGCCGATCATCGCGTCGGTCAACGACGCGCGAAGTATGGAAATGGCATTTCTGGCGGACATGACGGCTGTGGAGGGCGTGGAGGTCCTCAGCCATGCCTTCGCCGCTGATCCAAATTCGATAGTGGTTGCCAACATCTCAGGCGACACGGTGTTCGTTGTCCTGTCGGGAACGGAAAACGTGACGCTCAGCGATGGGGTGGCGGCGATGTTGAGCCTCACGGTGCGCATGGATGCTGACACCGGGACGACTCCGTTGTCGTGGGTGCCGTACCCCGTGACCAATGTCGACGAGGAGGCCGTTGGCCTTGCTGACGGCAAGTTGTCAGTTTCGCCCGCGTTGTACGGGGATGTCACGTCAGACAGCCTTATCACAGCTCAGGACGCCACGTGGATTCTTCAACACAGCGTCCGCTTGCGTCCCGTGATCAACATAATGGCGGCCGACGTGTCCAAAAACGGCAGGGCAAGCGCGTACGATGCGGCCCTCGTCCTTCATAAGGTCGTTCACCCGGAATACGCGTTCCCTGTCCTTGACGGTCCGCTGATCAAGCAGGCACTCGCGCCGCCCCGTTCGCTCGCCTTCGTTCCGGCGGAGGGCGGCTGGAACCTCGTCGTCAGCCAGCCGGACGGCATCATCGGCTGCGATCTCGAACTGCTGCTGCCCGACGGTGGGAGTGCAACCTTCTCCGGCGATGGCGCGATCGAGCACGCGATGGACGGCCAGACGGCGCTGGTCGGTATCGCCCGGGCAGAGTTCACGAACCCGGTGCTGCTGCACGTGGCCGGCGCTGCCGGCCTGCCGCAGATCGTGAGCGCGTCGCTGAACGAGGGGGCTATCCCCACGCTGCTGCCGGAACCGGTGGCCTTCACCCTCTCCCAGAACATGCCGAATCCGTTCAACCCGTCCACCACGCTCCGGTTCGGCCTGCCCGAGGCGGGGCACGTGACGCTGGCGGTGTATGACGTGAACGGCCGCCTCGTCCGCAATCTGGCAGCCGGCCGTTTTGAGGCCGGCAGGCATGAGGTCGTGTGGGACGGGAAAGACGATAACGGCCGTGAGGTTGCGAGCGGCGTGTATCTGGCGCGGCTGACGGCGCCGCAGGGCGTGGTGACGAGGAAGATGATGTTACTGCGTTGAGATGCAGTTTGGGGAGATAGGGCAATCGGCGTCGTAAGGTGAGTCTTTCTCTTCGTGGTACCTGAGGGGTACAGGAAAGCAAAAACGAGAACTACCCACCCATCGTTTTGCCCGCGGGAAACGTGCAGGTGCTGGGTCGAGTGGATGGAAGCCATCCGCCGGCAGAAATGGTAACGCGCTTGTTCATCCGTGGGACAAGCGCGCGAAACGCCCAATGTTCGGCCATCACCTTTCAAACCGGTACCGTGTCAGAACGTCCGCCTGCCTTCCGGGGAACACCCTCTGGCTCCCCCGTCAGGATCGCCAGAAGCTCAGCGTAGCGCCCTTCCTCCTGTCCTGCGGGCAAATCACTGGGCATCCAGTTCCTCGAGCGCATCCCGTTGTCCCCTCGTCAGCCCACACATCTGGCAATGACTCCCTTCGGAAGCGCCCGGTGCAAGGTTCGCGCTGGCTCACCCAGGTTCGCTCAGCTCACGCGGGCTCGCGGCGCAGACGGTCTATGGTCCTGAGAACGGCGGTTTTCTGAAGACCGGGGCTGAACGGATGCCCGTCGATCTCGGCTTCGGAATGCCCGCACAGCTCAATGAGAGCCACGCGAGCGACCACACGGGCTTTGGCGACCATCTCCCCTTTTGGCGGCTTCATGTCGTGCGCGACATCATTTCGCGCATGGCGCAAGGCGTCAATACCTTCCCATCCGCCCGCGGCGCCTTCCACAGCGAGCCAACGTTCGTCGGGTTTCGTGTGAGCCTTGTCCAGAAGGTCTTTGAGCGGAAGCTTATCCTCGCGGAGGTAATCCTTGAGCGCGTTTTCGAGCGCCTCAACGGCAAGAAGCAACGCGGCGATCGGGTCGTTTCGCGCGATCCTTCTTTCCGCTGAAAAGAAGGTGAACACCCTCGCGTTTCGGGGATTGTTGCTCGGGAACGGATCCAGCTCCCGTTCCACTAGCTTCCTGACGGGCTCGCATGCGGGGTGCTTGCTGAGGGGTTTCAAAGCACCTTCCAGCCGCTCTTCGCCTCCCGGGAAATCCCATCTGTCGCACGCGTCCCACCCCTCGAGGACACGGGCAAGAGCGCGCATGGCCTCAACTGACTGCGTCTGGGGAACGGAGTTGCAGAAAAGTCGCAGCGACCTCGCCGCGCGTGAGAACTGGAACACGCCCACCGCTCGTTGCACTTCATCCAGGATCGTTGGGCGTCGGAACCCGTGCAGGCTGATCTCGCGCACACGTATCCCGTCGGCAACCGGCTCGTTCGGGCTCATCACCTGCCATAGTGTGGCGCTGCCAAGAAGTCCGAGCATGGCAAGCACCGACCATGCCTGCGCCATCTGTGGTGTCCCGGACGACACCCCGACGTGAATGTCCGCATCCGGGGGAAACGACGCCGTCTCCGCGGTGACGGCGGCCCGCATCGCGTTGAAAACCTCGTCAGCAATAGCGGGATTGCATTCCGTGAGGCGACAGATGGAAATCGCCTCAGCCGCAATCCCCACCGAATCGGAAAGCCAGAAGGCCGTTTCTTCCGCCTTTGTCTCCAGGCTGTTCGCGCCCGTCGTTACAAACAGGCTCACCCGCTCAGGTTTTTTGCCCATTGCCAGTAAGTGCCGCGTGAGCGACACTATGGCGCCCTCGCTCATGTCCTGTTCGTTGTGTGGGTCCCGTCTCCCCACGCACGAAAGCAGAATGTTCATAGCAAGCCCCCACCGAACGTCCGTTGCCTTTCTCGAGGTTATTAGCCAGCTCGTCATCCGGCCCAGAAACGTACCGCAGGAAATTCCTTCCAGCAACTCCGATGGCAGAGCTGCCTCGGAGTCGGAACTGGGACTCATAGGCAGGGATCGCAACCCTGTCCGCTTAGAGGGATTCGCGGAAGATGGATTCCTGCCTTCGCAGGAATGACTGAGCAATCGGCGGGGTGGCGTTTGAAGACGCGCGAGCGGACTGCCACGGGTGCCGGTCATGACGGGGCGGCGTCCTCTGACGAGGACGTTTTTGGAACGCAAATGCGTTCCCCGGGTCGCTCCGCGCTTCCCCTCCCGCAGCCACCTGAGCCGGAGTGCCGTCAGGCACTCCAAACGCGGACGTCAGTCCGCGCATCCCCTTACACGGGGCGAACTC